>MDSV01078095.1_pt1 | contig 62600 bp, 64 predicted proteins | sample 810851 | NCBI WGS metagenome assembly MDSV01 (sample SAMN05326640, study PRJNA326480) | marine metagenome | isolation source: seawater | place: Atlantic Ocean: North East | collected 2012
ATGCTTCTGCCTGAGCAGTAGTCATACCTGTTGCAGAAACATATGTTCCAGCAGAAGGACTGTCGTTAAGGACAGCAGGGTTCGTTTCAGTAGCACCAACGTCACCACCACCGATAGTACCGGCAGCGTTCTGGTTGGAAATGTCAGGCATTGACTCGTCAACAAGAGCCTCTGCACCGTCTTGTGAAGTGAACGAAGAGCGCATTGCGAAGATAAGACCAGTTGGCCCCGTCATCGGTTGCACACCGCAAACGTCATAAGCGATAAGGTTAGGCATTGCACGGCGAACGAGTGAAATCAGGATGGGATCCCAAGTATCCATCTGTCCACCAGACATTGCGTTAACTGGAGCAGCTTCTGAAAGATAAGCTTTATCTTCCCTCAAAGCAGCTTCTTGGTTTTCTAAGATGAGAGTGGTAACTGCCCGCTTGTAAGAATCCTCAATCTTCGGAAGATCAGGGTGTTCTAGGACTGGCTGCCACTTTTCTTGTAGATGTTCTGTCTGAAACATTTGTGTTTCTCCTTTATTATTTACATCTGTTTAATAATATTATTGGGCACGTGCTTTGTTACGACTGATTGCCGACATGTACGATTTCATTGCATCTGTCGTATCAATGTCCTGTGCGGTGCCACCATCTTCATCATCAAATGTCGATCCATCATCGGACTGACTTACTCTCGGAAAATAACTCTCCTTGAGTGTGTTAAGTTTGTCTTTGAAGGACTCTTCTTCAACAAACTCAACGTCCTGTACCAATGAACGGAACTTTTCAACCTCAGTGTCAGCCAAATCTTCGGAAACCTCATTAATGGCTGACTCCCGAACTAGAACGTCCTTAACTTCTTTTGATTCGATATTCTTTTGAATCTCTTCGTTAAGTTTACTTTCCAACTCGGTAATCTTTTCTGACTGTGCCTCAAGTACATCGTACTTCTCATCAGGCACATCAATATAATGGTCTTCAAACAACTGTTTCAGCCCAGAGATGAAGTCTTCTGCAATCTCGCCTTTTAGACCACGATCAATTGCCAACTCGTTCTCTTTTGTCCATTCGTCTACAACGTAATTAAGATAGTTGTCAACCTTCTCTGTCAACTCTTCTTTGACAGTTTCTAGTTTTTCAGCAGACTCTTCTTTCAACTCTTCGTCAATACGAACAATCTCTTCACGAGTCCGTGATTTTACAGCAGCCTCGAAAATTGTCGAAGCCTTTTCCTTGAATTCCTCAGAAAGTTCTTCACCTTCTACGAGTGCATCAACGTCTTCCTTAACATTGATCGATTTGATTTTCTCTTCGATCTCTGCCTTTGCGTCTTCTAGTTTCTTCAGAGCTTCAGTAGTTTCTGCGTTCTCTGCTTCCTCTAGTTTGTTTGCGTGAGCGGCAAGCATTTCTTCAATATCACTTTTCTTCATCTTTGCGATATTTTCCATGTGTTGCGCCTTCGTGAGTTTCTTACCCTCGGAAACAACTTCCTCACCCTCTGGTTCGTATCCAGCAGCAAGTTTCATCTTCTCGCCTGGAGTTGCCTCGCCTGAACTTCCTTGTTTCATTTTTGGTTCCTCCTTTGCACTAGAAGTTTGTTCATCTTCGTGTTCTTTAGCAGCAGATGCAGCCTTCTGACCAATTTTCTTTTCATTGCGGTCTTCGTCAGCACCCTTCTCTACTTTTGCCTCTGGTTTTTGTCCACCAAGGTCTTGACGTTCACCAGCAACTGTTTCTTTCTTATCAGCGCCAGCAACATTTGCCTTGGGGTCTTTAGCCTTTGCAACGCCTTCGTCAGCGTTGTTGGAGCCCAAACCTAAGTCCTTTTTAGAACCACTGGTTCCATCATCCAAAGGCTTTTCTGAAGCTTCTTCAAGTTCTGCGAGAACTTCAGCTTCTAGCTCCTCTATTGTTTGTTCTAATTCGGACATAGGGTATCTCCTTTGCTATCCTGTAATTTATATTTATAAATTATAACCTTTTAAGAAATTTTGCGAAAGCTAATGCCTTCCGCTTTTCGTCCATTCTTTCTTGTTTCACATCAAATTGTTTCTGCATTTGAACCAATTCCGACTCAACTAGTGCGCCATTGTTCCAAACCCACTCTTTACCTTCCATGATACCTTCTACAAATGCATTAGGAGCAGAAGGATCAGCGACAATATCCGCCGCTGTTGCAAGATAAAAATCATCCTTTACATAGTTAGTTCCACCTCTGGATTGTAAACTACCCATTCCTCTTGAAGAAACACCTAGTTTAGCACCCTCGTCCATTAGATTTTTTACGATTTCTCCCATCGGTGTAGACATAATCTTTGCCTCTCCAATGAAATTTTTCCCATCAGGATATAAATCCGTGATCATGTGGGAAACTCTTTCAAGGTTGACAGTTGGGCCGTCAGGATGACCTAACTCACCAAATGCACGTTTTTCCTTGATAAAATTCTTATTATACTTTGCGACCTCTTTCGCAAGGATTTCTTGAGGATATACACGGCCGTTGCGGTTTTTTACGTCAGACTGCATAAAAACACCCTTAATCTTATAGGATTTTTTATCAGAGCCTTCTGTAATTGCTTCTGTGATAAATTCTACGTCTTCTAGTTGTTCAGAAATTAACCGCATATCTTTTTCCTTACGTTATATTATCGAAGCCCGATACTTTACGACACTTCAAAATGATTGTTCCAACGCAAGCTGCATCATTTTCAAAGAAAATATCTCCAGTAACACCACTTCCAGCGTTGTTTGGAATAGATACACTTGCCTGAGCACTCGCATTATAGTTACCACCACCATTTAAGGACATAGCAACTACGTTAGTTGTAGCATCCCATTCAATATCTGTGTGTGAACTTACAGTCCAGAAACAAGATACGATGGACACTCTGGGGTCTGTTGCAGCGCCCGCAAGTTCTGAAACATCAACAATCTTTGTGGCTGTGCCATTTGTACCAGTAATTGTGGTTTTCGTGACAACCTCAAAATCGGAGTCTCTTATTGTTTGTGTTACATATGCCATTTCCTACCCCTATATCGACAACATTTCTCGTTCAAAGTATTTAGTCAAGTCCCTTTCGGGTACTTTATACTCTTTTGATACATCTCGCATGGTTTTTTCAAAGCTATTTAGGAAATCTGAAGGCTTAGAGTCCAGTTTATTAAAAATAGCGTCAACAGCATTCTTCATCTTTGGAGACAACTTTTTATACTCCATAGATTTTCGATGTTCATCTCTTTCTACAACTGTAGATTCATGAATCGCTTCAAACCGAATCATCTTCTACAACCTCAGTTTTAACATAGTTCTTTGAGATTTCTCTGCGCTTTGCTTCCAAAGCATCTCCCACTTTATTTGAGATAGATGCGTTAAATGAAGTCTGAGCGGCCACATTATCACCATCAGCAATTGCATTAATTAATTCTCTACTCATTTTTTCTTTCCTTTCACAGTAAGACTTTTATCAAAGTCATCCTCTACTTCTTCTGGTGCTGGTTCTTCACCACCACCTTCCATTCCTTCGGGTGGTATACCAGCAGCAAGACCGGCCCTATCTGCGGCCGACATTGTTGGATCAGTAGGCATACCAGATGGGTCAGTCGGTATTCTCTGAATACCATCACCACCTTGAGGTATAATAATTCCACCATCCATCGGATCACGTTCAGACTCAGTTTTGATTTCATCACGCATCTGATCGATCTCTGAATCAGTCATACGTAGAACTTTCTTCAGAACGTATTCTTTACTAAAGAATGTGCCGATATACGGTTCAACCATTCCCAACTGATCAATTCGGTCTGTTAACAGTTCTGCCTCTTTCAAGGCTGCGAAATGACCATCTTCAATAAAGTCATACTGAATATGTTCTTGCATGATTGGCCAGTCATCAGGCCCAATTACACCTTTAAGGAGTAGGTTGGTTTTGAGAATGTCAGTGAATAGGGGAGTGAACTTTTTCCGAATCCGTTGTACAAATTTAGAGAATTTAAGTTCATCCCTTGTAATCTCTGTAGATCGGCCGAGTGAGAATCCTGATTCAGATTCAAGTCTTGAAATCGGCACGTTAAGTGAACGGTATAATTTCCGTTGGAAATATACGATATCATCAATCTCTCCTAAATTAGACCCGCCAGGAAGTGTGGTAATTTCTGTACCTCTACCACCTTCTCTTCGTGGGAGCCAAAAATCTTCCAACATTGACATATGATTTCGGTCATCTCGTATTTCACCAGTGTTTGCATCATACACCAACTTATTACGATAACGGTTCATAACATCTTTGAGATATTGTTCTGCCTTTATCTTAGGTAGATTGCCAACATCAATGTAAAATATTCGGCGCTCTGGAGCCCTAGAAATGCGATAAATGACCAGCGCATCTTCAATCATCCTTAATTGGTTAACTGGTTTGATTGCCTTATGTAAATAAGACATTACCCTGCCACTATTACCATCAACAAGTCCAGAGGGACAATATGTAATAGAATCAGCTGAAATTTTAAGTCCCTGAGCGCCGGCACCAGTACCAGCAGTCATTAGACCTTTTTCATTGTAGATAAAATACTCATTGACCCTTTTGATCATATCTACGCCGGTCTTAGAGTCTTTGTCTTTCTGTACTTCTCTTACTTTTTTGATCTTTGTAGGATCAATATACCGTAACTCTGTGATACCTTTTCTAGTATCTTTCGTGTCGATAATTTTGTGATAGTAGACTCGACCATCTACGTACCAACGTCTGAAAATGTCATGACCCTTGGCTTCGAAGTCAAGAAGTCTTAACACTTCATCAAATTCTTTTCTTACTTTGCGTTTAATTTTATCTGAATAAGGAAAACGATCAAGGTCAATAGCAATTGCCTGATCTTTTTGATTTGCAACGATACCTTCATTCACAATATCCTCAACCGCAGCGTCACACTCTGCTTGTTGAGCAATATCACGGTATCTCCGAATTAAATCTAATTCAGTTTTTTCTCTACCGTCTACGTCTAGTACTTGCCCGAAGAAACCACCACCGGCAACATCAATCGTGCCGTCATCAGGAGTTGGGGTGGTGAACGTCTGTCCACCACCCGAATCCTTTTTGGATCGTTCTATTCGGAATCCGAAAAGTTCAGCCATAATATCTCCTACTACCTGTGTCTATTTAGTAGGTTCAAATTAGAAGTTCACCGCTGAAGCTTCGAAATGTTGATATCTCCAAGTAACTTCAAATTCTTCAATCGAGTCAGCGGCATCAGCTGTCAACTCAATAGAACTCACACTTGTAGGCCATGCACTTCTGAAAATGTAACTTTTCAAAACAGTATCATCACGGTCAAGTTGTTCAACCGTCAAATCTGTCTGATAATCAGCGGGTGCAACAACACCAGTGTTTTCAGCCAAATCATTGATACCATTCATCCACCGTTCCATGGCGTTACGGATCATAAAGTCCGTATCGTTCATGAAATTAGTAGACCAAGTTTCTGGTTCTGGTCTGTCTCCAGCGATGTAGATACTTCTACCTCTGAATGGAATAGCAATTTCACCCAAAGTTTGTGCTGGTAAGTTAGAACCCCTAACCAAAAATGAAGTCCTACGAACATCTAGTCCGATTGCAATGCCAGGAGGCGGAGTGATTGTTACTCGAAATTGGTTAGCACGAGCACCACCACCTAGCAAGTTTGCCTTAAAATCATCGATCATTGCCATGATTCATCTCCTTCCTAGAATTGTCCTACGACTTCACTGAACGAAACACCAGTTCGAACAGCGACAAAGTTTAGGGTAATGAAGTTGATCGAACGAGCCGGTTTGATGTAAATGTCACCAATAAACTCGTTTCGGTCAATAACTTCGCCGGTATTATTAGTACCGTCACAGACCACCTTAAAGTCAAAGATACCTCGTCTTCCCTGTACATCCCTCAAGAAAGGTTCGACCAAGTTACGGAACTGAGCCCGTGTAAACTCATCGTTAAATTCGAAGAGTTGGAACTTAGCAGCCGTAGCAATCGCCTTCTCAAGAACCAAGAACAATCTACGCACGTTGATACGATCAAATGCACTTGGTTTGGCGAGAGCGGTCTTGTCTCCAAAGAGAACCACACCTTGGCCGGGGAAGTTTGTAACAGGGTTAATCCTTGCACGATATAGAATATCTCTCTGTGCCTGTTGTGGATTAAATGCAAGTTTAATTGCACCACGAATGTTACCACGATTGTAACCAGCAGGAGAGAACCAAGGATCAGCAACTGTATCAGTGTTGGCACACAATCCAGCAATGTCACCGTTCAGAGGAACATAGCAATACACATCACTGTACTTATCGTACATATATTTGTATCCACTATCGTAAACCACATAAGAGGATGACGGTAATGTATCGAAAGCCTTCTTAACATTCTCAACTGCAACCACTGGATCACTTACGTTAACAACGTCTGATCTAGCAGGGGATAAAAATCCAACACAGTCCTTACGAAGTTCAACCAAATCGGTGATCATAGTACCATGTGTATCGAAAGCGTCACCACTTACTCCAGAGGAGTCAGATACACCAGAACTTGGCCCACCAAGTACAAGGTTTACATCAATACTTTCTGGATCACCAAACTTGTCATAAGCAAGTTCTAGTTCACCGTGTGTTACAGCATAATCGTCTGTTCCACCAACTAGATCATCATAGGTCGGCGCATCAACAGCGGTGAATGAACCGCCAGACAAAGGCCCGTCCTGTATGATATAATCACTGTCAGTTTCATCGATGATAGCATCTCCCTCATCAGAACCAGTAGCGTCTGTTCCGTTAAGAGCAATCTTGTTAGAAGCAACGAGGTCTGAGCCCCAGTTTGTTCCAGCACCAAGATGATCCATCCAGTAAATGAAACTAGACTGAATGTTGATTACACTTCTGTAGTAGTTTGTAGAACCCTGAGCAGTCTTTGCAGCACTGTTCTTAGAAACTCTTGAATATGTTTCCAAAACAGCAGTAGTTCTCTGACTTGGCACACTGTTAGCAAAACCACTGATATCACCAGTTGTATCTGCAACAACAACATGCATCTCGTCATTTGTACCACGGCCATTTTCAGTTGACCAAGCAGATGTGCCTGGAGCCCCGTCAAACAGGTCATAATACTTCCAACGTCTGCGAATAAAAGAGTTATCTGCGAGATCACCAGCAAGACCACTACTATTCGGATCATCAAGTTTCCGAATTGTAATTGTATTGTTGGCGGTATCTCTCTTTGTAACTTCGTATTCGACACCTACGTTATTTGTGGCAAATGTTCCAAAACCACTATCTGTGAAGAATGATACAATGTCACCGACATTGATAGCATTGCTAGCCAGGTCAACATCGTCAACCGTAACTGTTGTGCCTCCGCCGGAGACAGCACCGTTTACTTGGTTTGCACCAGTAATATTTTGTTCGTAGGCTGTAGAAGTAGCACAAATTGAAACCTCAAGCGAATTGCCCCAAGAACCAGCAGTTCGTGCGGCCCATGGCCCAACACTTCCCTGCCCGTCTTCAAAACTTCCCTCGTAGTGTTCTAAACTACGAATTAGAAGTCCTGTCTCGGAACATGCGTTCAGAATACCTGATTCAACCCTTACAACACGAAGAGAGTTTGTATACTGCAAAAAGTTTGCAGATGTAAACCACCATTCGAAGTTTGAGTTATTGGGCTTACCGAAAATACGCAAAAGGTCTTCTTCAGAACCAATTGTTGTAATTTCGCCCACAGGCCCTTTGGCAAATGGCCCTGCTACTGCGCCAATAGATGTTGCAACGGCAGGAACAACATTCGTAAGATCAATTTCTTTTACCTGTACGCCAGGAGAAACTAAAAATCCCATTTCTTTACTCCCTTATTTTAAGAGTTTTGTTGTTCAAATATATTTATAATTTTTACCTTCTTAACTCATGTTTTTAGATGCCTTATAACATATAAATAAAAACATGGGAAATGAACATTACGAAAAGTACAAAGACACTATAAAGAAAGTGGCCAGACGCAATTATCGTAAACGAATTGTGTTACTTAACGAATGGCTCAATGACAAATCTTGTATACATTGCGGCGAGAGTGAAACCGTTTGTCTAAAATTCTACCCCCACGACTCAGATATTAGAAAAATAACAAAAAGAGTTGGTGTTAATCCAGAAAGTAGACAAGAAATATTTCATCTTATAAGCAAATCTCAAATTCTTTGTTCAAATTGTTGGATAAAATTAGATAATGATCTAATTGAGTTGATTTAGTTGTATATATATGATTATAGTGATTTGAAACTACTTACATATAAAGGAGTATAGTATGAAATATGTAATCACGGCAGCTGCCGTAGTCTTTTCTTTAGCGGTATCGTCTGCTAATGCTCAGACATTTGGTATTGGTTTAGACCACGAACAAAAACATGGTGGTAATGGTATTTCGGGATCAACTACCGATTATCTAGAAGCCTTTGCGGCTCATAAATTTGATTTTCTCTACGATGTTAAAGTCAGATTTCTTCATCGACAAAATTTAGATTCACAAACCACCGATTTTAATGATCTAAAAATATCTCGTTCTTTCAAACTACCAGTGGATAAGTTCTCTGGAATTTCTCTTGTACCTAGTATCTCTAGACGATGGTGTGAAGAAAGTGGTAGTTGCGGTAAAGGCGACAAGTCCAAAACAAATCTTAAACTACAATTAGTCTATAAAATTAAATAGGAGTGATTATGAAATATATTATTGCGGCGTTATCAGCGGCCATTTTGTTGGTCATTGCTGTTTCTACTGTACATGCAGAAACTTTGGTTCTTGGTACGACAAAAGGTAGTGCAAACTATCAAACTGGTCTTGCCCTCTCAAAGGCTCTAAATGAAAGTGGTATTAAACTTTACCCACGATCACATAGTGGCACATCCATCTATGCGGTAAAGGTTGATAAGGGTCAGATTCACTTCGGTATTTCTAACCCCACATCACTCAACTGGGCATATAATGGTATTCGTACTAGTACATTTAAACACGAAAACCTAAGATTTGTTGCAAATCTACATTTCTTCAAAACTGGCCTTGCGGTTCGCAATAACTCTGATATCAAGAGTTATAATGATCTAAAGGGAAAAAATATGCCCTCTGGATTTAGAGGTGCGCCTGGGTTCCACTGGAACATCAAGCATAAACTTCTAAACGCAAATCCAGCGATGACATTTGCTGATGTTCGTCCTGTCCCTGTAACATCTTTGCCAGGAAATTGGAAAGCATTTTCGAATGGATATGTAGACGCAACCATTATTGCTATTGGTTCCGGCCATGCAAAGAAACTTCAGGCAGGAATTGATGGTGGTATTCGAATGTTGTCTCTGAACAACGGAGAGGCAGAACAACGTCTACTAGACGGTTGGCCTGGTTTTGAAGTTATCACTGTACAACCCCACCCCAAAACGCCTTCCATTCGGGCAGAAACAAGAATTTTAACATTTCCTTACATGTTGTGGGTCAATAAAGATGTTGACCCCTTTATTGTGGAAAGTATAGTTCTTGCGCTTCACAAAAATGCAGAAGTATATCGTAAGTCATCTAAGATGGTATCAGGATTTGATGAATCAAAGATGAACGCATTTAATGCTGATGTACCTACGCACAAAGGGGCAGTTATTGCATATGAAAAACTTCATATGTCACGCAAGTAGTTATCTACTTCCTATCTTGTTATTATTAAGTGTGGCTGATGTGGATTTCCACATCGGCCATCCTTTTTTTGACGAGCAATGGTATGTGCTAATACTATTAGTTAGTCTAGCGTATGTATTCAACAATGCATTTATTTTTGTTGGTGGGCCACTTCTATTTTATTACTACCCCTATCTGACAGAACATCGTCTTGAAAATCTGTTTATACTAGCAGTACCACTGATCATTGCGATTATTATCGCATGTTATAGAACCAGTGGAGCATCCTTTGCTATAATACTCACCGCATTTCTTTTATTTCCGTTATCACAAGACATTGATTATCTAGATTTTCTAGGTCATATTGTCATCGATAACACCGCAATGCTAGGTATGTCTATGGCTGTGATATGTGGAGTTGTCTTTGTCTTTGTACTCATAGGTCAACTATTGGTGTACTTTGGAATAATTGACAAATTGGTTCAGTTTATTACGAATCGTGTGGACTCGCCTGCGAGAGTTGCCATACTGTCTTCAGCGGTCTTTGGCAGTGTGTCGGGTAGCGCTGTCGCTAATGTTATGAGCACAGGTCAAGTTACCATACCACTAATGATACGTTGTGGATATTCAAAAGTTCGTGCAGCTGCATATGAAGCAGTTGCATCTACTGGTGGTCAACTCATGCCACCGATTATGGGTGCAGCTGCATTTCTCATGGCAGAGATTTTACAGATATCGTATTGGGATGTTGTGCTGGTAGCTATTCTACCAGCTGTAGCGTTTTATGCTGTTCTTTTATTAAATGTGCCAAAGATAAAAGGAGGGGATAGGGAAACCGTAAAATCCAATTCCCTATCCCCCCTTCTTCCAGCAATAACAAAAGCAATGAGCGGCCTAATTGTACTATCAGCCGCAATAGGTCTGATCATAGGTGTTATGGATCAGACTGCTCTTAATATTAGAATATCTTCTTTTATTATGGATATCTCTGGTGGTTACACCATAGTTATTTTAATGTTGGTAGCTATTCTTTGCATCGTCTTGGGAATGGGGATGCCGACAAGTAGCACATATCTAATTGTAGCAATTATTGCAGCCCCCACTCTGATTGATATAGGCATAACACCGATTTATGCTCACCTATTTGTTTTGTATTTCGGCGTCATCTCCATGATAACGCCACCTGTAGCGTTATCTTCGTTTACAGCCGCTAAGATATCGGGAGCCAATCCAATGGTGGTATCCCTACACTCGGTATACCTTGGATGGCCTCTTTATGTACTACCCTTTATCTTTGTTTGGATTTGAGCAATACAACATAAGTTCCTTTGCTTCCTGATGAAGACCCTTTCTTGATAGTTCACCAGCAGCTCGTGCATAACCAAAAACCTGACATTGATACCAAATTTCCTTACAAATCTTTACCGCTACATTTCGGACAGCTTCACATACATCACATGCGAAGTGAACCATTGTCATCGTGGACATTTCTTTCTCCTATTTTTGAAAATTGTGCAATGCAACATTGCGCCACTATATATACGATAGGTATGCAAAAATGGCATGTCTTTTTAACATAGCAGCTGCGTCAAAAAGACACCATGTAGTCTGGCCAATGAAACTCATTAAAATTTTTGTGAGTCACAATCTGCCCATCTCCTGTGATAGCAAGAACTCTTAGTGGTTTCTCTGTGCTTAATCTCAATCCACTTGCGACCTTCGGTTGCTCGTATGCTAAATATCTGTCACCAGTTATTTGGTAGATGAAGTCTCGTATCATCATTTTACATTTCTTGTAGTGTTCCTGACTAGGTGCATTTGGTGCTTCGCCTGTTTTATACCAATCTCCCCACCCATCATCTGTGAGATCGTAGTACACCATATTGTCTGCAATTACATGGTTACACAACCATTTCTCTATCGGAGGCTGCATGACAAACGGCATATAATTATCAAGGTCAACCCAATCTTTATTAAAATTTGTTACATATCGCCAAGTATTATGTGAACTGTAGTATCTGCGTTTTGTGTTCCAACAATCAAAAAGATCGTCTACCACAACACCCCTTCCAGCAAAGTTTGACTTACACCCGAACATAGGATCACACTCTCCTAGAGAGCAAAGCACATGCTCATCTGGTCTAGCCAATCCATATAATTCTGCTTGCGTACTTGTTTCATCCCAAACATACTCCATTCTACCTTTCACTATTTTTTCAAACAACTCAGGCGACTCCATGCGGCCTCCCATAATAACACGTAGTTGTTTTTGTACACCTATCTCATCAAATGCAAGTAAGGCTGCATTACTATCCAATCCACCAGACCAGAAAAAGTCTATGGTCTTTCCTTTATTTGCTATCAACTGAGCAGTCTCAAACATACAGTCTGAAAATTTTTTCTTACGATATTTTTGAAAAGGAATCCAACCAACACAAGTCTTTGAATGAAAGGTAAACTCATCCACACCAGAACGATCTATCAACGTGCCATGATTAAATGGTTTGTGTCCACTTCGTATAGTGTATTGATTTTCTTCTTCTATGGCTTGATCCCATTCTTGAAGGAAAAGTGGATATCTATCTTTTACCCACCCTCTTATCCGATTAGAAAAATCACCAGACCAAAATACAAGTTCATGTTTCATAGCAATAAATTATCCTATAATCATCATTGTAAAATTCTGGTAAAAGAAGTCTACCTGTTCTTTCTGGAAAATCATCATAGGTATACTTATGTAAAACTTTGTCATAGTATCTTTTTGGCTCGAACTTTCTTGGTTTCGCCTCGGTTTCCCATTCTAATTTTCTTGGTTTATATAAAGTGCAAGGTACATTGTCTGTCTCTATTATGATGGTCTTGCCGTTGACCTTTTTTAACAGTTCATTATGATCATCAAAATAATATATGATACCAGCCATGAGAACCACATCATACTCTAGGGGGCACTTTTCTAAGTAATCCTCTACATTCATTTCTACCCACTGCCATTTTGTGGGATAAAAATATTTGTCTAGGTTTCGATTTGCTATTTCTGAAAAGTGAGAGTCCACACCAGTATAGTGTTTTGCCCCATAATGCAAACACCACGCACCAGCAGAACCAATTGCAGCCCCCAGATCAAGAACTGTTTTATCTCGTATAATATACGGTGGTAGAAGTGCAGCGTATCTTTTGTTCAAGAAATCTGCACTTATTTGATACCCAAATTTTCTATCTTTTCTCGTATCGTCTTCTACGAAATCTGGATATGTGTCAAATATATTACCAGTTACTTCCGTAGTCTCTAACAACTGGATTCCATCTTGTTCCATATTCATCAACCACCTCACCTATGTTTTCGTCTTCTAATCCATTTACAACAAAACCAAAAGGAGCCATGTCTTGTTCTAGTGCCTCTTGTTGTTCTTTCATCATAGTCTGTCGCATGTCCATATTTGTTAGTTCTTTGAAATATGTTTGGTCTGTGGCCCATGCAAAAGTAAACAGACATGCCACCAGATCATCGTTACATCCATCATCTGCTTCAAAGGATGCCCCTTTTACAATAAAGGTTGACAATTCACTAATAACATCAATATCCTCTACGATAAGTTTATTATCCTCAACCATCTGCTTCAGATTAGAACAGCCTATTTTTTTGACAGCCTTAGTCGTTCTTACCCCCAATTGCGCTCTGCCCCCTGAGAACCCCCCGCCAAGGACTTGGCCTGCACGGCCACGCATGGAAGCCATACAAAGGTTGTCATACTCTAAGTCAAACTGTAGAGTATTTGCTACCTGTTCTCCTATGTCGTTTACCTCTATCAAAACATATGCCTGGTTGTATGCTCGTGCTACATCATAGATTTTACTAGGGAATAGTAGAGGTTTGATCTCATTGTCTCTATACTTCGCAACAATCTTGTATGGTATTTCAGTAACATCAATAACTGTAAATGCTGAGTAGTCATTTTTTGTTCCTCTAGAAACATCTGCCGATAGAAAGTATGTGTGTCCTTCTTCGGGATGAATGTGAACATCTAGTCCAGCATTCGTGCTTACTGGTGCTCGATAAGCAAGTGTTCGTAATTTGCCGGGACTGATAAGTGTGTCAATTGAACCAAGGAATTCACATTCAAATTCTGTATTGAACTGAGCTTCTGAGGTGTTTTTGATTGTCTGTTTTTTCCATTCCTCATCACGGCCTGGAACTTCGCTCCAATGTACTTCAATAGGCACATATTCATTCCTCTCTTCTTCTGCATCTGTCCACAATTTGTAGAACATATTCATACCATGTGGAGTGGAAACGATCATTACCTTTGTAGTTTTACCAGAGGAAATTGTGGGGTACACAGAGGAAAAGAACTGTTCAGCAACATTTGCTGGAACGTAGGCGAACTCATCCAAGAAGATAATGTTATAAGACCCACCACGAACAGCGCTTGCAGAAGTAGAAGATGCCAATATTTTTGAACCATTTTCTAACTCCAAACTACCTTTGTTCCAAGACATTACGCCTTGTTGTAACCACTTAGGCATATGCTCATAAGCCAACTGCAACCGTCCAAGAAGGTCACGAGCAGTTGCCGCCTTGTTTGCTAGAATTGCAACATTTACGGAAGGATTAAACAAGACATAATGAAGAAGATAGGCAATAATTGTTGTTGACTTACCAGACTGTCTAGGGAGTTTACATATCGTAAAACGGTTTTTGTGGAATGTTCCCACCATCTCTTTCTGAAAATCATATAGCTTAAATGGCACCAGACCTTCATCCAACGAAACAATCTTAATATAGTGTTGGATAAAGTAAATCGGGTCTTTCATACAACGAGCGTATTCCTCAAGTTCTTCCTTTGTCCACTCTTGTTGGACATTGGCTTTCTTGAGGTTTGGGTTTCCTAGATATACTGAATCAGTCATTTGTTATATTTAGTAGAACATCAGCTGGAATAGTATCATCCCGTCTCCAATGGGTTTGATCTTCCAAAACTAGAGAAATATAATTTTCTTTGAAAGTCATTGGCTTCACAGCATTAATCAAAGAGGTATATTTGGTTTTGTTAACTCTGTAATCCTCATCTTTTGTGAAGGTGTAGATAAAATCTTTCGCTGGTTGTTTGTAAGTTTTCCAAGTTCCCTGATGTTTTATGTAATGATTTTCTACAGACCACTTTTGAAAATCCTCTGTGTCAAAGAAACTGTATGTAGATTTGTATGATGGTGTTCCTACAAAATTAAAATTCATTCGAGTAGATACCCAATGCCACTTGACAGTAAAATTTATCCACCAATACAGATCAAATATATTTTTTATGTGTATCGGGGCTTTCATAACATGATCCTCTAGTGTCTCTAGAGCAATTTTTCTATGTTCATCGTTGTTTAACCATTCGAGCTGACTTTCTGGTAAAAAATTAGAATGAAAAACTCTATCCCATTTGAACACATTTTTCCAATCATCTTTTAATTCTTCCACATGAGTTTCCAGAACATCACTACCAAATACCTGATCTCCACATTCTCCTTGCACAACTATTTGTTCACCAAGAAAAAGACTCTTTGGAAGCAAAGCCTCACTCTTCAGTTTAATACCGTATTTAGAAACTTCTTTTTCTAAGGCAGGATATTCGTCAACCGACTCTTGAGTATACCTAACCATCAACATACCTGTGTTTGGTTGCGTTTCTCGTAACGACAAAAAAACACATGTGCTGTCAATACCTCCACTCCACAACAGCTGTATAGGTTTACCAATCGACCATAGTTCCTCAGCTCTCTTCATGCAAGCATCACCGAAAGAGCCAGTAGTCCAATTGGTAGGTAATGGACTGAAATTAAATTTTAGTGGATTTAGGTTATCAAGCCTATCCACAGGAGATGGACATCGTACCATGTATCCCAACAAAGCTAGTGGGGAGTTTTTTGGTATTTTGAGTTCTAGTTGTCTATAATATACTGCTTTCATTGATCACATAAGTCCCATTATACATTGGATGATTTTTTTCCGATCCAACAGAACTATATATGTGCATCGGACTACACCAAAGAGAATCATATTCTGTTACAAAATGGTGCGGTATCATCTTGTCTAAAACAAGAACATCTCCCTTTTGTATTACAGTTTCTTTATCTGTAACGCTAACCCCTCGACCATCAAGAACATAAACAACTCGAGCTGTTGAGTGAATATGTCTGGCTTGTTCAGAGGTATGCGGAGGCATATAAAGCATCTGCATAGTTGGATCACCTAGTCTGATTGGTGGTAAAAGATTTTCGGTAGAACACCCATTGATATAAGGTAGGTTTGTGTCTATAATTTGAGAAGTTCTTTCCGGCGGAGTATATCCACTTATCACCGTGCAACAAAATTTACTATAAATCTTTTGTTCGTTCCTTGAAGACAAACCCCAAGGCCCAGAATTTCTTTGCTCGTAATACCAAGCACTCTCACCATCTTTGAGATTTACCTGATGTTCTCCAGCATATACTCTATACTTGTATAGTTCTGAAGACGCAGAAAAATATATTTCATTTTTTAAGAGACGCCAAAACATTATCCACCTAAGAATTCTGCACCTAATTTCACTCTATTTTCTAGATGCTCTTTTTCTATGTCTTCTTTCGATTGTCCATGATATTTTACAGCGTTAGAAGTTTCTATTAACATTTCGTTTAACGTAGTTTCCCTATGAGTTTTACCATCATAGATCACAAACTCACCAAGGATGCGGCCGAACTTTCCCTTACCGTCAAGTTTGGTTCTCAGTTTTTGTTTGGAACCCACAGGAAGACGTTCCTCGACAAACTTTTTAGCTAGATTTCCATAGATTTTCTCTTCAGCGTCTCTCGTTCTGGATTCTGGTGTATCCACCCCATATAGACGAATACGTTGTTTCTGCATCCATACGCCGAAACCAAGATCAATATCAACATCTACAGTATCGCCATCTACTACTCTATCAATTTTACAATTATATTCATACATTACCAAACTCCCGAATTAGTTATTGCCACAAAAAATGCCAGTATTAGAAAGATACCTAGAACTAAACCTACAGTATTGTCCGGCATTACTTTTCCTTTAACATCTTTTGCAACTCAGCTGTTGACCCCACGAATAATGCGTTAGTAACATTCTTGGGTGCATTGTCTGGAACCTCTTTGAGTTTTTTCATTTTCTCTTGAAGGTCGCCCAACTTTTCAGTAACGTCAGCAACCTGTTTGATGAGGTTCCCGGCAACTTCGTATGCTCGTGGATGTTCCGATTCTTTGGCGAGCTCCAGTATTCCTTCCACTGCATCTGTTCCTCTTTCGACCAGATTGTAGAAGTTTCGTCTTTGGTACTCATAGTCATTATCAATATCTCCATTCAATTCATCAGCACCATACATGACAGGATCACGGGCTTCTGTAACTATTTGTGATTTTCCGTTATCACACAAATCTTCGATGACCAACTTATCAACAATTCCGAGCGTCTCATCTAGTGTTTCTTTACTAGACATTACGTTTCACCTTCTCCGGCATCTTGGAAGAATGAAGTTGTTTCATTAAATCCAAAATCATCATCAGCATCAGCTGTAATTGGATTGGGGGAAACTGTAAAGCGTTGTTCACGTTTCGGTGACTTATCTGGTAAGTCTGTAAATTGATCAGCAATAACTGTCTTAATGACCTTACTAGATGTGACAGGGCCATACAAGTAAAACTTAGCAGTAAAGTCTAGAGAATAAATGATAGATCGTCTGGCTGTAAAGTCGCCCTGATAATCATCTTCGTATCCCACATTCGTTAATACCACAGGAATATCTCTCTTAATACCCATGTCAGGCATGTCGTTCATGGTGACTGTGTAATCTGGTTGAAAATAAGGTAAAATCTGTTCTACAATTTGTAGTGCATCGTCCGACTGTTTTGATAAGATATACAGACCAAAATCGATATTGTATGGAACAGGCATGTATTGTGAATCTAATGACTTGGTAGTTGTGCCCTTAACTTTTTTGAACTGTTGGACACGATTAAGCTTACGAGCAGGATCATAGGATAAACCAGTAATTTCGAAACCAATACGAGGCAGAGTAACAGCAACTTGTTTTCCAAGGTCAGGATCGTCACCTAGGCGCACTAAGAACTTTTGTCGTGGGCCATATGCCAAAGGAACCTTCATTGATTGCGAAACAGCACCAGTGTTATCTTTCCGTACTAGATGGATATCATTGAAGATTGTACCAAATGATACTACGATCTTCCTTATTGTTTCGTGGTAAAACTGTTGTCCTAGCATAATATATTATCCTTTTGTCCCAACATCACCAAAAGGATTCGATTCGGTGAAATCCAGTATGGTATCGTCTTGTTCGTCAAACAACTCATTTTGAGCTGTTTTATCTGTACTCATGTCTCCTACTATATAGTCTTCTTGTACAATGTATGATCCATTCTCAAGTTGTAGTGCCTCACCCACAGAAGTAGAATCGTCTTCACCTATGACCTTATCACCATCTGTTTCATCGATAATCAATTCTCCATCTGTAAATCTTTCTAATCTGAAGTTCTCGTTTACAGCTGAGGATTGTTCCAATGTAATCTGATGGTTCATTGTGTTCACTGACAAGGCATCTTCTATAGCATCGATCTCAGCAATACCAGTGTCCAAAGCCTCTGAACTGTATTCAAACAGACGACAACGTAATTTGTATACTGGGTTATTGTCTAACTGATGGAATGGTTCATCATGATCTACAAAGTTGACTTCAAATAACTTCTTTAGAACAGGATGATAAACTGCATCGCCCTCTTGAGGTCTGTCTGAATCTGTATTAGCAGTATCTTGTATAATATAAAAACTACTACCGTCTAATTTTTCTGTACTATCACTTGTTCCAGATTCTTGAAGTATAGAACCGCCGGTTGTGTCCGTTCCATCCTCTAGACGCATCTGCGAGTCCATAGTTTGAAATCTATCTTTTGCAACAACAAATGTGGCTTCGCTGAGGTTCTGTAAACCGAACTGAGTCATCAACTCTCGTTCTCCAGCAAAACCACCAGAAGCATCTTCCATGTACATCTCTATAAGGTGTTGACTGTTGAATTTGGACAGAGTATCTTCGCCCATTATTGTATCTTCAGCAACAAGAGTTCTGTCCATATAATAAACATCGTGTCCGTATATCTGTATAGCCTCAGTAACCAAGTCTCTATAAAGATTTTTTTCTGATTGGATCGACTGCGAACCACTGGTATGAAAATGTTTATTTACTGCCATATTATCCCACCATGTAATCTAAAGGCAACTCATATGCGAGTTTCATCTCTTCTTCTAACTTAGTAATCTCTTCTTCAGCCTGTGAATAAATATCTGCGCCATTCATCTCAACCCCACCTAACATTTGAATTCCACTAAACTTTGACAGATTAGAACCCCATTGTCGTTTGATAAGAGCTGTTGCATATCTTTTTAGAAAAATATCATCGAAAACATCTGCATATGAGGATGGATCAAGTTTTCTATAACACTCAATGATGATATAGTCTTGACCAGCAGTAACAGTATTTTCCCAATCCATATCGATATACAAACGATTCATATGTTGGTTGAAACGAATGGGGGTTTCGCCTATAAGGATATGTTCTATCAAGTCTAGATTATCCATAGCCATCTGATACTGAATAATAGAAGTAGATGATAAATCGTATAGGTCATTAAGTCTTAATTGATATTTAACATCAAACATATTACTACCACCACCTGTGTCCGTTAGTGGGAATACTCTTAAAACTGAAACGACAGCTTGTGGTAATGGTATCCAATTTGATCCTTCTAACCAAGTTGCAGTAGTTGTGCCGTCTACGTCCGTAGCGGTTGCTGACTCATTAGTACGAGCTCGTGTAACTTCTGCTTCAGTAATAAGGTGTTTGAGATACATCTTCTCAATACCATCATAGTGATATTGAGCAAAATACTGTAGTGCTTCGTCTATACGGTCATCTGCTTGGTCATCGGATATATTGATATCGATAACACCTTGACCGAGAGCCCGAAAGCAATAATCTTTGAATGTTGATTTGGTAGTAGGTATGGCCATAGACTCTTCCTTTACAAGTATTTATATGCCACGGCATTTGGGCCAAATTCCACAGTCTCATCCAACCAAGGGCCTATCTTGTTAAAACCCGCCTTTTCGTATGTCGATAGCGCTGTTTTTCGTGGCATACTCCAAATAACTTTACAATTCTCCCGTTTTCCTTGTTGCGCTGCACACCTTAACAAAAATTGTCCATAACCAGAACCCCTATGTTCTGGACTGACCCACAGACCTCTAGACCGATAAACAGTGTCTTCTGTCCGAAATCCACTATTAGCACCCACAAGTTCTTTTTCTAAAAATAAACCAAAGAACGTAGGCTCATATTTATCAAAGATAGAACTGTCTTTATTGATGTTTGAGTTGCCCCATGAAAGAAATAATCTAGATTCCCATACCAAACTACTCATGGGTTCAATTTTACTTTTTCTACCTGGCCATAACTTTTCGTTCCAAACGGGAAAAATTTGATCAAATGTAATTTCTTTTAATTCATATGTGGAAATGTCGATTTCAGGCATTATATATATTCCTATGAGAGTTGGATTAGTCGCCACTTCAAGAAGTGGCTCAACATTATTTCGTAGTTATGCTTGCAACATGCTGGGTCTTCTTGACTCTGGTTCATGGTTGAAACACAATTCCTATTCCGAAATCGATAACGAAGATTTCACTAAAAGTTCCCATCTGTTAAAGATACTACCACACTATATATCAGATTCACCAAAAGAAGTTCATGAAGTAACTAAAAACTTTACGAGTATATGGTTGCATCGTGAGGATGTTGTTGCACAGTTTCTAAGTCATGTTGCTCGACTTCGCACTGGTGTAAATCATGTGTATAAAATAGAAGATCGGCCTCAGATAGAACATCTAAGTCTAGAAGCTACTAGAGAAGAGTTTGAGAGGTTCAAGGGCAAACTAGATTGTTTTTGGGATTTATATAGAAACTACCATAAAGGTGAACCTCTCATATCACTAGAATATTTTCTTGCGGGCCCAACAAATAATCTTGCAAAATTGTCTAACTTTTTTGACCTTAATTCAAACCAAGTTGTCAATATTCCTATTCCTATAGAATTAGGAATCAAGTATGATGACAAATTCAAAAACTATGATGAGATTGTGGAGTGGTTTCAGAACTATGAGTAACTTTTGTATCGTGTGTACTCCACGATCTGGCAGCTATTATTTCTTTGAGTATATGAGTAAAACATTTGACTTGGTAGAAGGAACTGAATGGTTTGGTCGAAACAAAAGTGTTGATCTAACAAAACCGTTTGACCTTATTACAAAACGTCTTGATATAGATTGGACAAAGAACGAAGACCTTCTGACTGAAAAAGATATTCAGATGAGGCTTCGGCATCTAGAAAACTTTCCTCTTCCGTACTGTATCAAGACTATGCCGTTACAACTTACAAACACACCCACACAATGTGGTTGGGGCCCTATGCAACGAGTTCATTTTGCAACTCAAATATTGAAAGATTTTGATCTAGTTTGGTTTCAACGAAACGACAAGATATCGCATTTCTGTTTTGAACTTACTGCAATGTATTGTAGTCAACCAGACTATCCAAGAGACAGAGAATACTCTACGTATGATCCACCATCTAGGAAAACGCCTCCAGACAATTCTTTTACAGCCACATACGAGGACTATAAAAAATATATGTATAGAGAGGATATTACTGATCTAGTCATGAAAAATTTTGATGTTCCTGTGATAACATACGAAGAATTTTCGAAAGATCAGGATGATGCCATGCTGAAAATACAAGAATACTATGGCATCAAAGCCAACTTTAGGGAAGAAAATAAAAAAGAGATTATCGAAAATCCAGACTATTCTAAGATATTTACAAATTATGATGAGGTAGAAAAATGGTTTCTTTAGACTATATGATTAAAGGTGGGTGGATTGAAGGCGAAATGCTAGAAAAGCCAGGCGATAAATTTATACAACAACTTGCAGACTTACTTGTACAATTACATTCTTTACCTCATGGGCCCGACTTTGCAACATATGATGACATACCAGAATCAAACATGAGAGATGTTGTTGAAGATTTAGTTAATTGGAAAGAAAAGGACACCTTTACTGAAGATGCTTTATATGATTTATATGCAATTAAAAGAAATTTAGATAAAAGATTTTATCTGCATGGAGATTTGTGGAGACAAAATATTCTTGTGGACAAAGATGGAAACCTCAACGGTTTACGAGATTGGGAATCGTTATCATATGGCGACCCTCACTGGGATTTCCGTATGATCAGACGTTGGATAGGATGGGACGGCCTTGGTAAGTTAATATTCTTATATAATTGTCAAGTAGATTGGAACGTAAACCAGACTTACATTGAAATTTTAGACAGGATTTCTATCTGTCACTCTATACGTATTCGTAAAGAAAGAGGATTGTTACGTCATGATAAACCTGACGCTATTGAAAACTTTGAGGATATGAAGCGTGCTTGGATTAATAGACCAGAGGATTATTGAGTTCCTGGCTTTACTCGACTAATACCATTATTGGTTTCATAGGTGTTTCTAGCAGTTCTCATAGCACTACAAGTCGAATCATCCCACCACTCCTGAGCTGAGGCTTCATCTTTCCATGTCACCACAACTTGTCTAACCGTATCACTTACATTAGTGCGAGAGACAGATTCCATTTTACCATTATCGATATAATTCGTCTGCCGGTATGACTTAAACTCATCACTAGGTTCATACCATGCCATGTCAGCGTCTTCCCTAGTTGTCCTTGACGTTGTTTGAAAGCTCATTCCTTATCTCCGTTGCCGATATGTTTTCTATCTCTTCTCCGAGATGTTCCTGTTCAATTTTATAACCAACATCTCTGCCATATGTGATATTTATAATGTTTGGTACGTCCAATATCTCAAAATCTAAATGATGAGTGTACCCATGATTCTGTAAATCACGAATCATGTCACTTCTATCGTGATGTTCTTCACCTGTATCACGTACCATTATAACAACTTGTCCAGTTTTTGCATGAGCTCGTTTGAAAAGTTCTCTGTGTCCTTTGTGCCAAGGTTGAAATCTTCCAAGCAGCTGTACAGTTGGTTCTCGTCTATCCATTTTGTGATCCTTAAATCATACTTCGCCGGAGGCGTAAATATTTTATTTGTATCTTGATATTCACTTTCTTGAACTGTATCCATCCAGATAAGCTTATCTGGGAAAAAGTGTCTTCGATATCCAGGCAAAGGACATACAAATCCAGAAATACTTATGCGGTCTACCTCTGCAAGCTTTCTCATACGTAGTGCCTGTCGTTCTCTTCCTTGTGGAGTAAAATCCCAATCACTATAAATTCTTCGAATGTCATCAGCATCCCAATAAGGAATACCAAACCTTTGTCCTAATTTGCTGCCCAACCATGTCTTACCTGATCCCGGCAGACCCATTATTAAAATCTTCATGTCCAAACTCTCTCTAATACCTGATACGATGTATTTGTCAAAGGATCATATCTGTCTGGTGTTTGTTTCCACCACACCCACGCAACTGACACTCTGTTACCCTCGTAAGGCTGCACTCTGTGTGTTAACACTGCATCAAAGTATACTAATCGATTGACCTTCGGTTCTATTGTATTACCAAGTTTCCAAGAGGTGTTTCCTATTTCTAAATGACCGCCACTATCTGGTTGTCGCATATAATAAAGAAACGTATATTCTGGCAAATTGCCCGTGGGATATTTATCGTTGTATGAAAAGATATCACTGTGCCAAACTGGATCAATAGGTCGCACATTATACCAAGCAGTCGCACCATGAGCTCGATCTCGCAGTTTCGGTTTGGTTGACATGACCAAATCTATTAGGGAATTTTTCTTACCGTTGTATTCGTAACCAATCCAGTGAACTTTCGCATACTCTATATGAAGTTCATTTAGAGCCTGCATTTGGTCATCTGTTAAATAATTGTCTTCTATCATATCGTTAGTGCTTCTCTTTTCATATATTTCATGATATTGTTTCGCTTGACAACTGTTCCATCCTCAAGTATAGCCAAAACATTTAGATTTGGCGATAGCGGCAATTTGTACTGCCACTGTACATCTGCGGCCATCATAGTTTTACCCATTTCATAGGCATACTCTTTGTCACCGTTCATTTCATAGACAAAATCTCGTATCCACATTTTACCTTTTTTATATCTCTCGTTATCAGCGAGATCACCAGAGTTGTACCACTTGTGTTGTTTTTCTATATGAAGGTTGATAGCAAACTGTTGAACTTGTTTGTCAAAGAACAGTGGTTGATAATTTTCCATATCCATTTTATCACATGAAATATTCTCTAGAAAGCGAAAGGATTGAGTTAGATATGTGTGACGGGTTAACAGCCACCACCTGTCTTGATTCCACTGCCAGTTCTCCGCTTCGTCTGTTGTTGGTTTTGTTCCTTTTTTAAGAGTGTAACCGTATTTAGAATTTGGGTCACGGTGTGCGTCCTTCATCACCATCGTATATCCGTCGGCACCAAATAATCTATCTGCTTCACTCCCTGTCACAAATACTCTTTTACTTGGATCAGTTGCACCCTTTAAATTTTCTGTTCCTGTCATTTTAAGGTGCTTTATAATGTTGTCCCACATCCACGGATAGTTACTAACAGCTTCAGTTATTTTCCCACCCATAATAACGTGCAGCTGATCTTTAGGACAAACTGCATATAGGGCCAGAAGAACCGCCGTGCTATCAATTCCACCAGAGTAGAGAACATCAATAGGACGATTTAATTTTGCAATCCTCTCAGCCTTGTTCATTAGTATATCTGTAAAACTTGGTAAGTTTTCTGTGTACTCATACGTATTTCCATGGCCATGTTTTTGACTCATGTTGAATACAAACTTATTTTCTCCAAGCTGATCATTAAGAAACCATGTCGATGGTCGAGAACATTGTTTGAGCCAATGTTGTTCCTCTTCCAACTTAAACTTTAGTTCCTCTTTGAAGTCATCTGACCAAGTTTCCCATTGATCGTTCTTGTCTTCCACATATGTTCGCCAAGCTTGGCGATATTCATCACTAACGTAAACGAAACGCATCATACTCACTCCACTCATGCGGTTTATTCATCCTATTTGTAAAATGAACAAACTTAATATCTGGGTGAAACTCTCCACCAAGATAGATATAATCATTACCTGTCAATTTTTGGTATTTTCGTGTTATCTGCACTTGCCATTTTGTCATACTTCGATTCACTATATCCCCATCAACCACCCAACGGGTGAACCACTCTTTAGGTAAAAGTTTCAATTCTAACTTCTCCTTCACGGAGTCCTCGACAAAATACTGTTCACCGTTTACCGGCCCTCTTGTAACACCGTTGTCAATGTAGTGTCTCTGCCATCCTGATATATCAGACATAAATTTATCATAGATGTATTTACAATCCTTTGGATAGTACTTAAAGAAACCACCATTGATAGAGTAACCCTCTTTCTCTGTGTCTCTCCACCAGCCAGGCATGGCAAGAAACTGACCCCGCTCAATAGGGTAGTCGAATATCTTATTATAGTCGTTCATAAGCAAAATGTCAATGTCCATTACACATATAGGATTATCTTGATCTAACTGCATCCCCCACATCTTATTCCACTGTAGGGTGACACGATCATCGTAAGGTTCGTGAATCCAATGGATTTTGTATTTGGACAACTTTTCGTTCAAGTAGTCTTCATACTCTGGGCCATACTTGTCACCTATTCGTATAGCGAGGATATCCATTTTCTCTCCCACTGTTTTGTTGGTTTAGTTCCTTGGAACCAACACTTATCTGCATGTGCTAAAATCTCATGTAGTCCCTCATAGGCCCAGATTAGTTCTTCTAAGGTATATCTCGCATGTGAGATATGGTAACTGAATATGTTACTGGTATCAAAAAACACGTTTCGGTTTCGCACGGCGTTTATCAATCGTGTGGCATCAAACTCTATGAGGTTCATCAACCAATACTGAACATCGTGCTCCTCATTCATTTTGAGTTGTAAAGCTCGCAACTCATCATGCGTTCCCATAGATTGGCTTCTGATAGACGCTGGCTTATTGCCGGTGTTGTCTACCATATTGATACCTGTAGATTTTTTGTACATGTATATTTCCTCTACCGACATATTCATATCTACAATCGCCCGTTTTGTGTCAAGGTTCTCTTGCGTGTAGTCGTACAGAACAACCGTACCATCAAAGTTAAGCTCGTTTGCATAGACCTCTGCACTATAACCAGCCGTCGGTGAAAACAGCAAATCAAATTTACCTTCTGGAATTTTTTTAAGACCTTCTGTGTTGAAGATATAAAATGCCTCTCCTATCCTTGTCTTAAATCTAGAGAAATAATATTCATCACCACTGAAGTCAGACCAATCCTGTTCTCTAAAATATGAAAACGATTTACGTTCTCTCTCTTGGTGCGTGAAGTTCTGCACTCTACCCCAAGTCTCAATTTCTGCCCAGTGTGGTGTATAGTCATCGTGATAATTATTCTCTGAGCGTTCTATAACTTTGTATCTACCGTAAACGTCTGGACATTTCAAAGTTTTCCACATATCCACATTTAGGTTTATGTGTTGGTAATGAAAGAACGAAAGCTTACCTGGCCGTGCCAAAATATGGCCTTTTACTAACTCGCCACTCTCTACAAAATCAAAAAAGTCAGTGACCGGCGTTACTTGATTTATGGAACCCCCTCTCCATTTAGCAGACAGATTATCAGTCCACCCCACTGTATCAAAGACCATACCAACTGACACAATCATGGCATGGGAATGTTCACAGTTTTCTAGTAAATCGTTGACCTCACTCCTGTAACAGAATTGCACATCATGGCCCGTACTTGCTCCTGTCGGCCCACCAGAAACCATAAGGGTTGTTGTCTGACATTGTTTCTCTACCGAAAAATCCCATTCAATTTCGTCTGGATATACAACGAGAAATAAAAGATGAGAATATTCTTTTCTGACTTTAACTTTCTTGGTTTGACCTTTCCAAAGTTTCACAAACTCACTATAATTGCTTACCATACGTTTACCCTGTAATTTGAGGTTCTAAGGTTGTCCGTGAATGAACAGGTGCTACTGCAAGGAGCCAGACAAGTCTTCTTATTCTTCCATGATTTTTGTAACTTGTCATAGAAATCGTCTGTCAGTATTTCCTCTATACTTTTGTCTATCAAGTTATTACTCATGTCATAGTAATACTTGTCGTAATAATCCTGTTCACCAACTAGATGTTTCATATTAGGCAAATAGCAACAAGGCCATACTCGGCACAAGTAGTCTACATAAACAGAATTTACCTCTTGGAACTTACACACGATACTGCCCACTTCCCTGTGATCCAACCTTTCTTTCTTGATAGTCTCCCACTCTTTCCATCTGTCCTGTGGCTCAAGGTTGTATTCCTTTCCCTTGTAGGTAAATGGCTCATGTATGTCTCTTCGATTAGAATACTGATAAGAGAATTGGTGAAACCCATATTGCTTTGCAAGTTTCTCAGCGTCCTCTACTTGGTGTTGGTTGTGTTTGAATATGATCATTCGCCATTCAGTTCTTCCGCCACCTTCCATAAACGCAATAGCGTTTTCAATGATCTTATCATAATTTGCGTTTATACGATACAGACTCAGCTCTTCATGTATTCCATCTAAACAGAAAACGATCTTACTCGTTTCTTGATTCTTGTATAGTTTGCCTAGTTCGTGCCACCACTTCGTACTTCTTAAAGAACCGTTAGTACTAGTAAGCAATCGAACATTCTTACTGAACGCATATTCATTGATCTCAAAGAAATTACTACTTGCAATATTTTCAGACACAGTTCCATAGAATTTTATCAGACCAACCTTTCCTAGATTGTCTAGAGAAGCTTTGAAATCGTCAAGAGACATTTCATAACTATCAAGAGTAGACAAGGGATTGCCAGTCGTATCTGGATTTTTCTGCAACTCACCATCTTTGATAATGTTTCGACTACATTGTGGGCACATGAGATTGCACTTGTTATTCAACTCAAAGGAAGCATCTACTGGTTTAGTGAGGTCAATCATCTATCTCTTTCAGAACATCTTTACCAAACTGTTTAACAAGGGACTTTCTCATGAGCTCTTTACGCTCCTTATTAAACCCACCGTGCATGATAAAGTGAAATCTGTTTTCTATGGATGCGTTGTAAGCTTCATGTTCCACACCATTGTCAAACCAAAAACCAGTGCAGTTCTCAAACGGCAACTCTTCCTTTGTATCTGCTCTTCTCAGGTAACAATTCTTCGGTTGATAGAACGCAAGGTTGATCGCACCAGCGATATTCCTTACACGATTTTCTTTTATTCTTTGTTCACTGGCATCATTGTGTGCAACTATTCGTCCCTCTGGTTCTAGGAGCATAAACCGTAAACGTCTATAGGACTTATGAGGAAAGTCTTCCAACCACCTCTTAGTTTCTGGAGCAACTTCTGCAATCTCTGTCCACCCCCACTTGACGTTTTCTTCTGTGAAACCGTGACCGGCAGGATTCTTGGTGTGGTGCCATCCCATACTTGTATCACTGGCATCCTCATGTACAAAACTGTGAATAGCCGCAGAACACCAACCATCCCCGTCACCATATCGATGGTCAACAAAGAACCCTTCATCGTAAACTGCCTGGGCCTCTTGGATACAAACCTCTGGTATCTCTATGTCAATCTTGAGATACCAAACGTCATGATCTCTGCACCATTCTACGATGTTTCCCGCCTTGTATGGTTTTAAGTATACGTTGCTATCAGCTCCGTGAATCATATCCCACCGCCATAAATCTTTTCATGCCATTATTTAGTTCAAGAGTGTCCAAGTGTAGTGGTTCAATTCCTGCTTGTTCAGCTAACTCTTCTGGACTGTTTACGCAATTTATGTGGTCATCATATTGGTCATCACTGGTAGACTGTAGGATATAAAGTGGGTTAATATACTCTCTGTTTAAATCTATAAACCGTTTCATGGGAAACATATGCTCACACGATGTGTTGATCACTGTATCAAATTGATAGTCAGGGTCTAAGTCTACATTTGGGTTATCTTTTCTCTTGAGAGGTTTATACATAACGTCTTTAATAGAACACTGATATTTGTCAACGTCTTTGTATCGTTTATTATATTTGTAACTTATATTTTTAACATCTTCATCAATTTCAAAATTATGTACCAATTGAGCTCCCTCACAGATGAGAAGTTCTGCAAGATATTGACAAAACCATCCACCAATAACAGCAACTTTTTTGACTTCGAAAAAGTCTAATTGATTTACTAACCAGAGTTTGCTCTGCATCTGTGAAGATGTAGAGGCGTCCAGAACCCTACGGAACTGGTGTGGATAATCCTTTTGCACATCAGCTTGAGCCTGTTTCCAATCATTTGCAACTTCAGGCGTATATTTTATGTAACTTGTCATCACTCTCACCTTCACCAAAACCGCTGTTGTTGTATAAACAAATCTTGTGATCTTTTCTTAACTTATGTACTTCCATATCATCGGGAAATATATTTCCCTTGTACCACGAATATATGTCTCCATGTGGAAACCCTCTGAAGAAACCCTTATCCTCATTCCACACGTTGTACCAGTGGTGGTTAAAATAATTATCTGCACTAGGATATGTAAAGAAAATAACCTCTGCATTTTTATCAATATGATTATAGACCTTCTTCAGCTGACCACGATCCCAACGGATCACTGAAGAGTTTAGGGGTGTGGATTTATGTTTAGAGAAATTTCGTTTCACAGTATCGGGATCGTTCCACCACCCACGAACAATCCAAGGTTTGTCCATAGGTAGCTCAAAGAAATATTTGAGGTCTTGGTGTATGCGAACATCAAGGTCTAGAAGAAGAAACCGCTCACCATCGATCTTCCAAAAGTCCTTATCTGGTTCCTCGTCTATTTTGAAAGCATAGTACTTCCGATATGCCCAGAAAAAACCACGATTTTTGTGATAGTAGGAATCCCAAGTTGTAGGAAGCTGTATGTCGTATGGTTGTGTGGGGTTGTCTGTAAGACAATAAAAATTAAAAGGCACAGAACAATTCTGTTCACATTGTTCCTTTAGTTTCTCAACATAGGTGTGGTCGTACTTATCACCCCACCTTACACATAATATAGTATTCATAAAAAAAGTCTCTCCTTATACATATCTAAAATAGTATCATTAGTGGCACGTATCATAGTGTCAAACTTTAATTCTTCCGTATCACTATTTATTGGTTTGTGTACAATGTCCCAAGAGATATCAGGATTAGTAACTTTTAGATTCATACAGGCCATCGTGTTCTGTGCTGATTTGTGCCATGTGAAATATGGACGTTTTTCTACAAACCTATCCATAACATCTTGTGCATAAACTTGTGCCGTCTCATAGTTCCAGTTTTCATTTTCCCACCCAGTTTTAGTTTCTGTATAGCCATATGAAACTTTATCCAGTTCAAAATCACTATAGTAGACTCTAGATGTATTTTTTTGTCTCACCACTCTGTCAGGAACCATGTGTAGTGCGTTACATGAAATAGTATCTAAAGCTGTTTCACCATTGATAACCATTTCAGTCCACTCATCAGCTGTTTCTCTTGTCTCTTGTGGCAAACCAATAATAAAACTACCATGCAAACTTGACAGCTCCCCCCATGATTTCTTTGACTGTTCCAGTGTAGAAAGAATTCTTTCTGTGCCTAATCCTTTACCTATCGCCCTTGCAGCTGGGTCGTACAAACTTTCCAAACCAAAAAAACATGCCTTTAATCCCATCTGACCAAGAAGGTCTATCTGTTCTGGAAATCTCTCTAGAAGCTCTACTCGAATGTAAGCCCAAAAATTCATATCAACACCAACTCTCTCCACCGCTCGTAGAACTCGTTCTATCTTCTCTGTGGTTTCATTGAACGTGTCATCTGTTATCATATAGTTAACCGTATTGAATTTTTTATAATTGCTTATGAGTTCTATGTAAATACTCTCCTCACTACGAACATAGTTGTCTGTAGGCTTTCTTCCTAACAAGGGGTATCTACAAAATTTACATTTAAATCTACATCCTCTAGAGAAGGATATGGGCAATACTTCATTTTCTAGTATATCATCTTGCGGATCAAACACCTGTCCTTGATTGTGAAAATCAAACTTAGATGAAAATATATCCTCTACTATAAGGGGAACCCCCTCACCCTTTTTACGAGCATAGTCCAGAATGCTATCCTCTCCCAAACCTCGTATCCAACAAGACAGTTGATCTTTATACTCCTTAAAAAAAGTGTGAGTTTGAAGTCCTTGACCTCCAAGGACTATTTTAACATGAGGGTGCATTAGATGTACACGATCTATGAACTCCCTCATATACAGAAAGCTGTCATCTCTTTTTAGGTTCTTTTTTATTTTGCCAGGCGAACCGTAAAAGGGTTCCCCAAAATATCTGCTAAACGTGCTACTGAAACCCACAAATATAGTTTCAGGCCCGATCAAACTCTCTGCATATCGAACTAATTCTTCACCATGATTTTCCCACAACCATGCTTGGTGGTCTATAACCTTCACAGTATATCCATGATCTCTTAGATGTGAGGCTATACTAAAGGCTCCACTGACTCGTATTGGGATGAAATAGTCAGAGACATCTGTGAACAAAATCGCATTATATTTCATAATACGGTTTCCACTCCGGCCATAAATCTAATAAACATGTACCTCTATACATATCTCTTGCTTTAACATCCTTCATCATGGACTTGTGTTTTTTCTCATCAAAGGGCATATCTGTAAGAAAATTAATTAATTTTTGATAGTCTTTCACGTATCTCAAGTTTGGGTTATCATAATATTTTTCAACATAGAAATCTCGCAGATCAAGAGGTATAGCTGATACGGTGTATTTTTCCCACGATCCCCAAACCAGACTACCCGTAGCAAACGGGTGAAAAATATCTGGATATTCTTTTATGAACTCTTCACATCCGGCAGCTACTTCCCACAAATATCCTACACTCAAACTGTTAACAGTAGACACAAACAATATATTGACTTTATCCATCTCTGCAAATTTACGGACATTGTTCATAATGTCGTTCCACTTTGAAGGATATCTTATATAACAGTTTCGATCAGCCCAACCTTCGATTGATACGTTTATTAATGTAGACCTAAATTTAGGTATGTAATCAAAAATGTCTTTGCCATTAAACTTCGGTGTTAGAGTACCATTCGTGGTAATTCTCAAATCCATCTCTTCACTGTTAAAATTATTAACTGTCGTTTCTAGTAAGTCATAGTTATATTTGATCGCAAGTGTCTCTCCACCAGTGAGTTTGAGTTCAACTAGATTATCCAACACCTTATCTTCAAATTCATTTATATCATCTTCGGCTACATCATCATCTTTATACAAGGATTTGTTTCCAAGGATGGGAAAATTAGGTTGACCTATTTCTTGATTTTCTCTAGCGATACTAGATGAATTGCCGGAGCCGCACATGTGACATTTTAGGTTGCAGTAGTTACTTGGTGCCAACCACTCCATCGTTTTGATAAGTGGTTTCTCCATGTCAGTCTCTACGTATTCTTCAAGTTCTGATTTTATCTCCGGCTTACTATACTCAAGATATCCCAAATATGTTTTCCTGTGACTCTCAGGAGAATGTTTTTCTTGTTCTATACAGACGCTACACGTTCTAGCAACTTCTTCGCCAGGTGTGGTTAGCATTTCTTGACGTAGATTCTTGAGTCTGTCACTAGAAAAGTATTCATCTATAGATGAGTATCGCCACTCTGCTTCTTGTTTGGTAACACAACAAGGTTTGATAGAACCAAAAACATTTTTATATAAGTTCATAAATGGTTGTGGACAGAACCATTCATAGTCTTCTATCTTTTTAGTCATTCCATCATTTTTCGGTTCCAACTTTTTTGAAGATGTTTAGCTTGCTCTTCAGTTGTTAAGGTCTGGAACTGTTCATCCTCTACCTCATATATGAAACCAGATTCTTGATTTGTTTTCTGTGGACTAAATCTAGACAGAAACAGTCTACATCTAAGAATAAATTTTCGCATACGCATCGTAAATAGCCTCCGCCATAATTTTGTGGCCCTTTGCGTTAGGGTGTGTATCTTCTTCACTAATTCTGTGATCATCTTGTAACAAATCGTCCATGCAGTAACCACCAATTCGTTTGTCTATTGGCCAACCGACAAAACTTTTTTCTATTGTATCTATGTATGGACTGTTTATAATGTGTTTACAAAATTCTTCATACTGTATCTGTTGGATGTGTTCAACCAAACCCATAAGAGGCTTACATCCCTGTGTCTGAAGAACGGGAACTGTAATGACCGACTGTAAGGCATGCATGTAGGAGAGTGTTTCTAGTGTTCCTGTCTTGATACTGTTGATATGGGCATCACAACACATCTTACTAACATTGTATTTTAAACCCTGCTTCTTAGGATTACGAGCCGGTGGTTTATAGAACTTATCATGCCAATCAGCGTCCTTGATAATTCTCTCTGGATGAAAACATCTCCAAGGATTTTGATTTAACATTTCGTCCTTGATATCAAGGTGTAAACTTACTCGTTGGTGTTCAGACCACATGGCAACAACAAGTCCAACATTTTTTTCTATCAGACACCTCTCTGTAATTGTCCTGTATATTGCCTTGTTGCCAAAGCCACACTCACCTAGATTGATAAACTCCATGTCCAACTTGTCAGCCAGAAGTTCCCCCCACAAAGGAAACTCTTCGATTTTCTCTTGTCTTGCATAGTTATCAGTATAGGAACATCCGCCTACAATCAACTTTTTCTTTTTAGAAAACAGGGACATTATATTTCCTCGACCACTCTTCTGCTTGTTCCCATGTATTAATCATGGGCTCTCCCTTAATATTGAGAGAGGTGTTAAGTAACATAGGACAACCTGTTCGTTCATACCACTCCTCTAAAATCTCTCTGAGCAAAGAACCACATTCTTGTTTCACTACCTGTACTCGAGCAGTGCCATCTACATGTGTAACTGACTTATAATCATGTTTAGCCTTTGCGATAAACTGCATATACTCATTCATAGGCCCTGTAAAATATTCATCAGCATACTCATCCAGAACAGCAGGAGCAAAAGGTCTGAACAACTGTCTACGTTTGATCCTGTTAACAGTATCTTTTATTTCCCATCGTGGATCACCAAGAAGAGAACGATTACCTAACGCCCTAGGCCCAAACTCTGCTTTACCATTTGCAATACCTACGATATGGTTTTTCTCAAGTTCGTCTACAACAGTTTTTACGTTCACGCCATTCATGATAGGGTAGCCGATATAGGGGTTTCTCCACCGTAGTTTTTTCTTTCTCACCAAAGCAGCGGCACCGATAGATGATCCGGCATCGCCGGGTGATGGCATGATCCAAATATTCTTACCCTTTATCTTAGAGTTCGCTGAACAGTTTAATGCACAACCACCCATAAGAACTAGGTTTTGGTGTGGACACATCTTTACAAGTTTAAGAAGTTCTTGTTCGTACAACGCCTGAACGGATGCAGCCAAATCTGCATCTTCAGCATTAGGGAGAAGATTACCAATACCACGATGATTATTTTCCCACAATCGTTCCTCTAACTCTCTAACATATAAGGGTTGCCCAAACGCAGCCATACCCATTGTGATGTACTCATCCTCGTTAGGTTTGAGTCCTATGCGTTGGGTGACTGCTGAATACAACAGTCCTAGAGAGTATGGATATTTCCAAGAGGTAATCTTTTTAAGTTTATCATCTTTGCCTCTCCATATGGAAATAGTATCCCATTCACCGATTGCGTCCACAACTAACACATTACACTCATCAAACGTGGAAGTGTAAAAACCAGCAGCTGCGTGTGACTCATGATGACCAAAACTTACATCATAATCAAGTCTAGGTTTTTGCCAAGATTGACCAGCCCACCAGCGTCTTAAATTTTTCTTGAAAGGTTTTTCGTAGTATGCAACAACGTCTGGTTGATACCTTTTTGATTTGGGCCACTGATCTGGGTGAATCCATTTGTCACCCTTAATCCTACTATATCTTTCGGAGTGTGATGCATAAATTATTTTACTATCTTGGATAAGGGCCAATGCACCGTCATGAAACCCTTCTGATATGCCTATGATATTCATAGCCTCACCTTACCATAACAAAAAAGAAAAATCAAGTTACTTTACAAATTTATTATAAGCTACAATCGCCTCCAAAGGGGTTGACGATTTTCTAATATCTGTCTTACCTTTCTTTGCCTTAGAGTTCTTGACGGAATCCTGTTCAAACATTTTGAGTTTAAGTTTGAAAAGCATTTCTTTATGCTGATCGTCTTCTTCATCAAAATCGAATAAAAGATCAAATGAAGCCTGTCTCTCTTCAGCTCCCTGACCTGACCCATCATCACCATGACCATATAAATTATGTTCTGTGGCATATTGATGAAACGCATCTCTGAACTCTTGACGAACTTGTTCGTTTTTATTACGTGTACATTCATCAAGACTCTCATAAGACCATTCTGTTAGGAGAGCCTGAAATTGATGATCCTCTTCATCAACGACAACATAATACTCACGGTTTACGTCACCATCACTGTACAGGATACATACCGTATCCAGTTCTGGATTGGTATAATATGCCTCTACAATTTTTCCCGAAAATGGATAGCTCATTTTAATCTCCTGCCCTATTTATGACTTAGCAATTCGTAAGTTTGTTGTGGTGATTGTTGCAGCAGAACCATTCGGGAATTCCTGTGATCTATAGTCATCTCCCACCTGTCTTGTCTGATAGTTACCTGAGCCATTCAATCGTGTATCAACCATAGCCGATCCCCTAGTAGTCCCACCAGAAGTTGCCATAGTGTATGTAATTTTATACCCGTCATCAGATGCTGCAGCCCAATAACGTAACCATGCTCCAAGAACTGCATCCAACGTAGAATTTTGCATTTGCTGTAAATTATTACTGCTGTCAATGACCACTGGCATCTTGCCAGGAGTAGATGCAACTGCATTTCTACGATGTAAAAAATAACTTGTGATGGTAGTTGGTTGATCCAAAGTCTCTGGTATGCCCCCAGAAGAATATGCACTTGTGTCTGCTCTTGTGTCGAGGAAAACAGCGTCAGAGGAAACAACAGTATATCCAGCAGCAGCTGATGCCGATGTGGTAATAGTGTATGTTCCAGCCGTGTTATTACTTTCTGTTCCAGACACTAACATATCAATTGCTGGTTTTACAAATGTATCCAACATATCACTCTCTGTCATGGCAATAATAGAACCACCACTAGAATCATAATATACTGGAAAGGTTGTATTGGATGACGGTTGATTGTGACCACTAGTCGTTTGAGTTAATCCTACACGATCATAAGAAACCGTAACGGTGGCTGGTTCAGCAGTCGTTCCTTCTGCAACAAATGCAGTACTTGATTGGGATGTTGCACCAGCCCTTTGCCTTGTATCGGAGATAGCGTCCATGTTCTGTGCAGAGCCAGTATCGACAGCCAAAGTTACAGAGGGACTAGACCCATAATAGAAAATCATTCTTTCTTGAACATCTACTATCTCTGATGCTGTCATCTCTTGGAGATCGTTGCTGCTGTTAACATATAACGGAGTTCTTGCGGTCATTTATATCACTCCTGGCGCAAATCCTGCCACCGAATTGAGAATCGAACCATCTGCCCCAACGATATTTATGACATTTCTCTGCATACCAGAGTGTAAAAATGCATGATCCTCACCAAGAATATCATCACCAACGTCAGTGCTTGCGGCACTAGCATCCATGATTACATTATCACCAGCGTTTGCAGAGTTTGCATCTGTACCATCCAAAACAATGAATATACCAGTACTATCCTGTACGATAGCCTGTTTACCACTAGTTGAGTAACTTCTTAACTTGTTGAAATCAGTTTTAACTCCCAGAACATTGTTGTAATAGAGAGCAACGCTACCGTTATCAGTGAAAGTTGCCAATGTCTCGCCTGTACCATCAATGTTGAGTGTTCCAGCCACAGTTATGTGAGCATCAGTTGCGTCCCAATGAAGAGTCAAGTCCGAACCATCACCCAACATAATTTTAGCGTTGTCGGGGAAGAGTACATCATCTGTTCCAGTTGGAATTGTAAACACAGTTGTATCTGCATCATTTTTGAACGTAATATCTGAAGTAGAACCTTGACCTGTTAAAATTAAACCCTCACCAGCTGTGTAACCAATAGCTGCGTTATCTCCAGAAGATGTATCACCGTCTGGTTCAAATGTAGCAGCAGAAACAACTCCAACAACATCAACATCTGTGCCTCCTGTTGCAACAGAGAGAACGGTTGCATCGGCATCATTCACAATGGTCACATCATTTGTTGAACCTTGACCTGTGAGTATCAAACCTAGTGCAGCGGTATATCCAATCGCAGCATTGTCACCAGCAGATGTATCGCCATCTGGTTCAAATGTAGCTGCAGCTGCAACACCATCAGTATCGAAACCTCCACTCATATCAATCGCACCAGTGATTACAAGAGTAGAACCGTCAAAGGTCAGATTACCTTCACCAACAGCCTGTGACGAACCATTCGTTGTGAGAACACGATTGTTCGTGTCACCAGAGGCCATACTAAGACCAGTGGACTGATTAACAAATTGTAAATTACCAGAACCATCAGTAGCCAAAACTTGGTTTGCACTACCATCGGCCGAAGGTGTAGTATACTGGACACCACCAGAAGCAGGAGGCACAAACAGGGCACCAATTAGGTTGTCACTTGTGCCAGTCTCATGTTCGATCTTATCACCGTCACGTTCATCTAAAAGAAAATCAGATTTACCAAATGTTGCTGTTTCTAGAAGAACGTCCTCACCTGGCGTCGGTGCTGGGTTTGTTAAGTGATCACTGGTATTTTCTTCAAAGAGAACCGCATCCTCAACATCTACACCAGAAGCAGACGCATCTAAAAGCAGAGCATCTCCAGCATTTGTACTGGACGAATCCGTTCCGTTTAGAATAATAGCATCAGTAGTATCCGAACCGATAATAGCAAGTGTACCACTTTTATTCTGAAGAGTAAGTGTTTGGTCAGCCGTAGGATCAGTTACAGTCAGTGTCGTTTCGAAATCATCTGCTGTTGTTCCCTCAAACGCAATAGACGCCACAAACGTAGCATTAGTCTGCAAAGAGTTAACGTCAGTCTGGAGCTTATTATACTCTAAACGAAATTCCTCTAGTGTTTGAGAGGCTGTTATTTGTGATGCACTAATCGCCATTATTGTTACCTACCAATTCTTTGAGGAGACTTTTAATCTCATGCATTTCGCATTTAAGATTATTTATCTCTCTAGTTGTCTCTCTTATTTCATCTCTTTGTGCTTGTGCGGCCATTGCTCTCTGTTTTGCCCTATCATAAGCACTCTTATCTGTATTAATAACAGCCTTACTATTCATATCCTTAACTAAATGTTCATAACCTTTTACTTGTCTAATGTCATCACTCATTTTACATCGCCAGTGCAATACAACGCAAATCTTTAAGTCTAGGCGGTTGTGCTGAATTGGTTCCTTTAAGGACAATCTTAATTGAGAAAGCAATGAACTCATCCAGTGCCGTACCCTCACCCTGATCCGTCACACCAGCAGTGTAAATATACTGTTGGAAATCCGTCTTAACTAGAGATGGTTGTACTGTCGAATCAGGTTCACCAGCAGCATTAAATGCGACATAACCTAGATCGTCAAATGCAGACGCATCATCAGACCGCAAGGCCTTGAAGTAAACTTCGATATCAGCGGTATTGTGCCTGTTCGCAGCAAAGAAAACCTTGAAAGCAGTAGCAGGATTTTCTAGAGAAACCTTCCTTGTGATATAGATTGCTGCATTGTTGTCTCCCTCTGGAGCCAAAGACGAATTGTAATCAGTTGTAGGATAAACATCAGAAGAACTATCAATTTTATTCAGTCTGTTACCCACAGCGATAAACGAAGCCCGATCCATATCAATAACAGGAGACACATCAGAATTCTCTGTGGTAAGTTTCAAGTCCATGAAGAAAGATTTGGAACCATTATTTTCTAATGTTTCATTAACCTTCGAAGCAATCATGTGTGGTATATCAAAATTTATGTTCTGATCTAAATCAATATCAAACGCATTAGCAGCCAAAGTATTGACAAACGAAGACTGAACACCAGAAGCACTTGTGGCTGTCATAGGTCTAATAGTAGTTTCAATATCTGTTTTAGGCAATTTCAAATGGCCTAGTTGTGTGTTACCTGTATCCATCATAGCATTTTCAGTTGCAACCACATTATCTCCACCATTCTGAGCAGTTGTAGAACCACCACTAATTTGAGGAGATGTTGAAAGGGTGACTGTATAAGAATCAATTCCAATGTTGCCAAGAGCAGTGTGTGTCTTGTTGATCTCTGTGAGAGGAACACCGTGCAACATGTAAAGTTCAACAGTTGCACCAGCCGAGTGAGCAACAGCTGTTGTGCTGTTCTGACCACGAACCGCACTTGATACAGTCGATCCAGATATAGCAGTGTATTTGATAATTTCATCATCGATCTTGATAAACCACTCACTACTACTATTGTTTCTGAATTTACCAGAAGTATCGTCAAAATCTGTAGAGGATACAAGAGTAAACGTAGTTGCAGTACTATCCAGTGCCGCAGCCAATGTAGTTGATGCACCAGATACAACACCAGTAAGTTCCACATTATTAGTCGATGCGTACATGTGATGATTTTCATGCAACACACGCAAAGCGGTATTGTTGTGATCAAATATAATTGGATTATTTGATAATGTCTTTGTTGGTACATCATCATTAGTCAAAGTTACAGTACCACCTGTCGTTTCAAACTTAGCAGCCCGCATGACGAAGGATATATCCTCTGTCAATGATGGAGCCCAAGTTCTAGCATTATGCGACTTGAACATAGTACCAACGTGCGGTTGTTCAGAAACAGAACGAGCACCGTCAATGGTTGTTTCACCCATACGAGAAATAAACACTTTGTACTCTGGCGAGTTTGTCATTACCAAGAACGCATACTCAACGTCATTTTGACAGAATACGGGACTAGGGAACCTAAATGTCGTAGCTGATGCACCTGTAAGATCAGCATTTATTTCACTTGGTTTTTTAACAACACGACCAAACGGCAATGTTTTTACGCCAGGGAAACCGTTTACAGTATTTCTAATCTCCATCCAAATAGGTAGATTTGCATCTTTATGTGTAAAGTAAAGATCAACTGAAGTAATAAATCGACCAGGCGACTCTCGGCCGCCTCTAGGGGCGTTTGGTGCAGCAACTTTACCATCATTAGCATGACCATCGCCAGGAGCGATGATGAAGGTTTGAGCAATAGGATCACCGCCGCCATCACCATCACCGCCATCGTCACCATCCGCATCAAAGTCATCATGATCGCCTGGCACAGGGGGGGGATGGGCAACAGAGGTAGAAGTACTGTGAACACTTCGGTTCTCGGAAACGTCTTTAATTTCCAATCTAGCATTACGAGTGGCAATAATTGTCTCTTGTTCTGTTTCCAAAATACCAACTGCATTATAAATCGTCTGACCTTCAGTATCCGGCATTTTTGAAGTTACGTTAGTTGAACTAGATGTTAACCTAAACTCAACTTCACCAGTTCTAAATTTAGGATTACCATCAATCTTTGGATCAGGAATTGCAAAAATACCTTTGATCTCACCAGTAGCATCCGTAATCATCGGTGACGCAGCCCTAACAACACCACTAACATCAGCGGCATCAGTGGTATAACCAGAAGTAGGCGTAATGTATTGTGTAACATCTTGTTTATCAAAAAACGCATACAGCCTCATATTTGGATAGAACCCTGTTCCTGTGAAGGTAACATTTCTTGCACGAACAAATGGAATAAATGCCCTCTGTATAACTTTTGTGCCCTGAGATTCTAAATCTACCTGTGGAACAACATTAGTCTGAATACCAGTACGTGTTTGATCTGATCTTGAAGTTGTGGTAGTTCTAGTAACATGGCCGGCCTCGTTCCCGACAATTGCGAATTGCTCGGTGGTAGATTGTGAAACAACACCACTCCACGTTGTCTGCCAAGAGTTCCAAACAGTCCCTATCTTACTTTTGTTTGCATTAAAAAATGTATCAAAGTTGCCTTCTACGTTAACAACCAAATCTGGAGCCTGTTCTGTTTCAAACCACTCATCACCAGAAGGTGTTAATTCAACACGACCCTGCCAGTTAGCTAACAGAACTGGTGTTACTCGTTCCACACGAGTCTTATATGGTTGTTCTTGATATAACACTTCTTGGAATGGAAGTGTTATTAGATCGCCTGTTCTCGCATATCCAGCAGATGCCCTTTGGGCATCAGATGTTGCATCTTCAATCAAAGTAATACCTTTTGGAACACATTCAGGCCGCATCTCATTTCCAACCATATCCATACTAACTTTGTAATCTGGACTTTTAGCATCACCAACAGAGTGACCAGAGAAATTGTCTACAACAAAACCAGACTTGAACCTATCAAGACCGTTAGCATCTTGAATCTGGAAGCTTTCAGCATCTCGTTCTAACATGTTAAGTGAAGTATAATACTCAACGTGATTTAGTCGGGATTCAAGTTTACCAATATCCTTCATGGTATATCGTTGGTTTCTAAACCTCCTGACATTTACCTGTGTGGGTTTGAACGTATAGGCAGGAATTCTAAGTTCCAACATAGGCATATTCTGATCTTTTCCAGCCGGCATTTCTGGACGTTCAGACGCCACACCTTTGAAAAGTTCAAAGTCTCCATTTTGATTTAGCTCAATTTTTGCATTATACGGTAAAAAATATTCAAAGTCAGAGGTAATCAAAGATGCCGGTTTTAAGAAATCAACCTGAGAGGAACCTGTGCCATCAAACTGTCGATGGAAGAAGTCAAACGAATTTCCTGTCACGGTATCCGTAGAATTAACATTAGTTGATGTACCAGCAATATCCTCAGCTCTCGGCCGAATATCGAAACAATCCTGTAGGGGGAATGTACCAGAGGGAGCAGGATCATCAGGATCAACCTTTGTAGCAACATATGATGGAATGTCTTCGTAAGTCATCTGATCAGCAACGTCTATGTAAGAGTCTACAGTGAAGAAGTCTCCCGTTCCATGTTCCATATAGTCATACACTACAAGAACACGGCCGATGGGACTGACTTGGCCAGGTTTCAGAACAATACGAGCAATATCGTAATAGTTATCTCGTTGTCCTGTGTCTAGCAAATATCTTTCTGTGACATTAGCAGAACCAACATTAACGGCAGATACCACTGCGGTTGCACCACTAGAAAATCCTGTTATTGTTTCGCCCGTCTGAAAGTCAGCTGTGGTTCCTCGTCTAAGAACATATTCGATTGGAGAAGACGTAGAAATAATTCTGCCTTTAGCACCACTTACACTACCTGTAATTTGTTCACCTCTTGTAAACGTGCCTGTGATTGTACCAACTGTCAATGTAGGAACAGTTGCGTCCGTATCTGTTAGTTCTGAATCAAACACACCGACAAGTTTGAAAACGTCTGCCCTTCCCAAGGAGATCGTCTTGTCTGTGGGCCTAGTTCCATATGCAGCAGTTGCGCCAGGCACAACTGTAAGTTTTTTCATCAAGTTTACAGTTTTAGTCTTCGCAGCTGCAGAAGACTTTTGTAGACTAGCCATAACTTTTAGTTTAGCACCATTCCCAAATACTCCGTTATTGGTAATGGTAACTGTCGCAGTTCCCCCACCAGAAAAACCAGTTGATGCACTAACAAGATCACCTTGTTGACCAGTACCACCCGAACCAGCAGACAAAATAGATATTGTATAATCTACCTCTGAATGACCAAGGAAAACTTCATTAGTCCCAGCACTAATTGTCACAACACCAACTGAGGATGATGTAACAACAAACTGCCTTCGTAATTGATAAGACGTATCACTTGCACCGAAATTAGCTGCGGTGAGATGGGTCTTAACCACATCCCGTGACATCTTAAATATACCTACGTTCTTTTCTGCGAACTGCAACTTAGCCTGTCGTATAGAAGAACCTGTACCACCACCAGCAGCACGTTGCAATCCAATGGGGAGTCTCTCGACTTCTGAAATAATATTGTCACCAGAGTCACCACCATTTGAATCAGTAGCATCAAGATTTAGAAATGACTCTGTGGTTGTCACATCAGAGAGAACAACGTCTGCACTAAAGTTTTGTCCTGAGTCTGTATCAACTTGGAATACTGACTTAACGTCCGATATACTTTTCGTTACAGCTCTAACAATTGTTAAATCTGCATTACTTGAATTTTCTACAATCTGATCTGTCTCAGCTGAATCAGATGCAGTGACTTTCTCACCAACACTAAACGTACCAGCTACGTTTGTTAGAATGACTTCTGTACCGCCAGTTCCATCAGCAAATACCCAACCTGTAGCACCAGAGTTCACACCCTTGACCTGTACACCACCGTTGGTGTGATTAGCTTCCAGAGTAGCAGATGGAGTTCCCGACAGTGTAATGAAAGTGAATGGTCTAAGATCAAAGAGATATAACTTGTAAACAGCACCGACTTCACCAACTGTGCCAGAAGAATACTCTATGGTTCTAGTTCGTGCAATACCAACTCTCGTTCCAGCGGTAGAACCCCTAGTCGCAATCGGTTGATCCAATAAATCAACCTGTTTGTATGGCGTTGTTTCACCACTAATAAATGTAACGTCTGGTGTTCCATATACGTTTGTTACGTTTATAAAGTTTCCTATATCAAAAGCAGTGGACTCAGCATTTACGGATGAAGTTGTTCTAGCCTTGGGAACGTCAATAATTGTCGTACCAATCTTTTCTACCTCAAAACCTTTAACGTATGCCTTGCCGGGAGAGACTTTCACAGCCAAAAGGTCAGTGTCGGCAGAACTGCCTTGATCAGTGAATGAACCTTTGGTAAAGACTCCTTCAAACTCATTAAGTTCTACAGATTCCTTAACTTCAAACTGAAAAGGTCTAACTGTGTAATCACCCGACTCATCGAATGTTCTACGTGCGAGAGTTTTTTCGATCCTACCTAAATCTGACTTATCTACTCTCAGTTCAGTGGCACCATTTCTAATTCTCATCAACTCAATGAAATTGAGGTCATCCGTAGCAGTCATTGATTTAGAAACAAGAGTGCATGTTATCTTCAATCGATGAGCACCTTTAGCCGCATAGTTGGATGTTCCAGTTGCGTTATCCAAAAGACTTGAGTCTGTTTCTGGTGTGACAATTTCTTCTTTTATTTCTAATCCAACACGAGCATTAACACCACCCCTATGATATTTTTCTACAGCACACAGCTGTTCTGGGACTTCAACGAAACAACCACGAACATAGTAAACACCCGCTGCAATCGAAGCATAGACGCCGTTACCTTTAATAGTTGTCGCATCAAGTTGATCATAATCAGGAACAGTTCCGACAGCAGGCTGAATTTTTGCACCGGCCGGGGTAAACACTTTTGCGGAGACAGCATTAGCACTAAAGGATGTGGTTCCATGAGTAATACCAACATTCGCAGTAATATCCTCTCCACGAAGAAAGTCCGTATTAGGAACTCCAGTTTCCCGACCACCGCCAGCAGACTGCATCTGAAGCAATAAGGTAACAGGATCAGAAGCAGTCGCAGCGATTGTTGCAATTACTTTAGCTTTAACACCAGAGGTCACTCCAGTAATAATTGTACCTACGTCAGTATTATAAGACAACCCATTTGTATCTGCTGCTACACCACCAGAATATTGTGTTGCATCAACCGTATTTCCAAGATAGGTATTTTCAATTTTCAAATAAGTTAAATTACTCTGCCTAATTGTGCCGGGAACAACCATCGCCCCTTCTTTCAGAAGGAAATTACCCATCTGTTCAATTTGATTTTTCAAAATACTCTGAACCTGTGTAAGTTCACGAGCCTGAACAGCAAAGCCTGGTCTTGCTAGAATCTGTTGAAAATTATTTGCTTTGTCAAAATCGTCATAATATGGAGTGACGTTGAGGTTTGTTTTAAATGGCATATTAGAATTCCACTATAAGTTTAATGTCCTCTGTCTGATCAGAAGAACGACTAATTGGTTTACGGTTTTCAATATAGATAATGTTTCCACTATCGGGTTGTAGTTCTGGATTAGCATATCCATCTGCGAAGGTTAAAGAGTTGCCTCCAGCAAGAACCACGGCCGAGTCAGCAGCCGCATCAGGAGTTCCAGTTGCACCAGAAGTTGCCCCTGTAATCTGATTGGCACCACTAAATGCAACATAACCACCTGTGGTTCCGTCTGTGCCATAATCACCAAACCTCTCCTGTTGGTAATATAGGATACTCAAAGATGAGTCCCATTCAACAACCTTTCCTATAGCACCTGTGGATGTCTGTGTAATTCTTTCATCTGCATCAAAGGTTCCTGATAACGAGGTTAATTTTAGTGCGTAAGTCTGTCTTGCTGTTGAACCAGTAGCAACATTACTGGAACCAAAAGTGGTTGGATCGACTACAAGACCAACTCTACGAAAATCATTTTCAGTTGTAATATCATCGTTTTCTGACTGAGCCATTGTTGCGTTCATCATTACGTAGTGGCCACCCAATTCCTCAACAGAATCAAATCCATGACCGCCTTTGGGCCCAATAATTACTTCGATATTACCACCAGAGCCTCCCACCGCAGCAGCAGTTGTGAGTGCTGAGTCTGAAAATGTATATCCAGATGCAAGGTTAACTGTTCCGTATGTATATCCTGTCCCAGCCGCATGTACGGTAGTATCTGTTCCAGCAGTCAAACCAAATGCCTGAATTGCACCACTAGTAACTGTAATACGAACAATCGCACCAGATGACCCGCCAGCACTTGTACCATCTCCATAGACAGCAGCGTAGTAAGTCCCGTCTGTATATCCAGAACCACCTGTAACCTTTAATGAGTCAACTGCACCGTCTGAAGCAGCTGCACTAATTGTAGAGTCTGTGCTAACAGGCATAAAGTCTGTTGTCAAATATTTCTCAACTTCAGAACTTGTGAGACTGTACATATACTGAAGAACATATCCACCAAGTTCAAAAGGAGAAGTGGACTCAGAGGTTGGAGCCGACCCACTATATGCTGTTCCAGAATTATTGTCAAGAACTTTATACACACGATAATCTGTGGTCATAAAGTAGAATTTCGAATCATACAGTGAAGTAGCACCAGAGGTTGCTGGGTTAGAAGAGTTTACCATATGGTGATAGGCATCGAAAGTTGATCCGTTTGCCCAGTTGCGCCGAGGAATTGCAAAACTGACATAAGAGGAAGAAATCTTTTTAGCCGCCAACATATCGTCCCAAACATAAAACTCTTGACCAACTGAGTCAGATGGTGTGGGGGGTGATCCATCAGAACCACCAGAGGTTCCTGCTGTGAATGGCGTAGCCTTACCTATGAATAGGTAGTACGCATTAGAGGCAGTCTCACTAAACGACTCAAAGAATTGAGTTGCGTTGTGTTGCCTAAATTTTTCTGTAATAATAGCGGTCATTTGTTTTTCCTCGTTCTATTTATGCACCAGCACCATGAATAGTTTTAAGAGTTGTGCCTCCTGAGTTTTTAATTAGCAATGTTGAGAGAGTTTTTAACTGAGCAGCACCAATGGCATCATCTGCCATGTTTGCTTCTGCGACTGTATCAGCCGCAATCATTGTTCCCGTAACACTATTTGAGTCACCAGTTGTTACCACCGTACCTGTAGCATCAGGAAATGTGATAGTACGATCTCCTGTGGGGTCTGTAACAAACAGAGTTGTTTCATTTCCATCAGGGGTTGACCCCTCTAGAATAATACTATTACCAGTAGAAGTTATATTGCCCACTGAAATATCACCAGCTGCAAATGTTCCTGTAGTAGTTAAGTTTTCATTTCCAAAGGATATAGCACCAGAACTATCTGTAAGTGATCCAGCTGCAACGGCCATAGTTCCAGCATTTACTGTCGTAGCGTTAACGGTGGTGGATGCTAAAGTTGTAATTGTAGCAGAGGTAATCGTTCCCCCAATAGTGCCTGTAATTGTTGGAGCAACCAAAGTTACTACCGTAGCATTAGCACTGATACCAGAAGTTAGTGCAGTTCCCGTACCCAACAAGGTATAGAGTTCAACAAAGTTATCATTAACTTTATCCGCACCGATTCGCAGAGTATCCCCTGTACCATCGTCAGCTGCTGTTCCTAATCCTATTGCCTGATATGCCATTTACTAATCCTATCTCTGTTATTCTATTTATAATACATTGACTAGGAACCTACCAAAACATCGAAAGTTTGTTTCGTTGTGTCAAAAGTAGTTCTTGCCGTATTATCAAATGTCTCAGCCTGAACATTGGGTGGCAAGAATGGAAGTGCCGACCCAATTAAACTAGAATATGTGCCCAGTTCGTGTTTAAATTTTGTTGAATCTTCATTGAGAATAAACCCATCATGCTGGAATGGATCGTATAAGAACTCTTCTGATTCTATCCTAGACCCATCATCCGACCCATCGGTATCTGTCTGATTAAGCACAATGTTATCACCAGCGTTTGCCGATGATCCGTTAGTTCCATCTAAGGTAAAGAAGAATGGATCACGATCATCTTGTAATTTTAAGAACCCGTAGGGTCTTGTACTAATTTCGGATGGTAACGTAACGTCTGGGAAATATGAACCATTGTAGAAATTCTCCGCTGGAACTGTACCAACATCTATAGAATCCTCAACACCAATTCGCACAGAGTCTATTCTCAATTTACCACCAGCGGCGGGCCCTGTGCCTTTCTCTAGTAAGAAACTACTTCCAGCTGCCTCTGTCTCACCAAGGAGTCTACTACCATCTGTTTCTTCCAGAATAAGACCTTGTTCTGAATCAGTTCCAGCCTCTAGCGTTAAGAATAGGGTTTGACTCTCTACAGAAAGATAACCCTCATCTAGACTTTGTTCTAAGAGGAAACCAATCTCTCTGGTATCGTCTTCATTATGATTATTTGATACACCATTTTCTTCTCGAATAAATTCTAACTCTTCTGTTAATAATCTTGACCCAGCATCTATCTGTCTTACATGTGTAGCGTCACTAGCGTCTAACAATAAGAAGTTACCAAATCCAAAATCAGCTGTCTCTACTAATAGGGTATCTCCCCTCAAGAAGTCAGATACAGGATTGGAAGCCAGATCAGTGTCTTCTGTTTTCAGAATACCACCAACGATATCCTCTGCCAAAAGGTTGTCACCATCTTCCTGTACGAGATCATCGTTGATAAACTTCGTGAAGTCTTTGAATGATAGACCAGCACCAAGGTTTACATTAGATGCATCTTCTAATTGTATACCCTCACCCTGATAGAGAATTTCATCATCTTTATATGGCGCATGGCCATCGAGCACAAGTTTGTCTACGTTAACAGTTGGGCCACGTTTTCTCAAACCATCCTCTAGTTGTATATCCCCAGCAACAGCAGCAGAGAATGGAGATGCCAAAGACGGTAGGCCATATTCTGTTACTGGTTTGGGTTGCGGCAGCGAAATCTTAGATTTCAGTATTCGAATAAAGTTGTTTGATCGATTTGTAGAATGAGCAGCTGCTGACCTCTCACTCATTAACACACCACCGCCCGTTATACCAGACTCTAGAAGTATCGGATCGCCGGGTGTGTTCTCTAGAGCAAAACTATCTCCTATATTTACAATACCGCCATCGATAATATACGCTGTGGTGAGTAAATCACCGCCAACATTATCACCATCTTCTAACATAAGATTTGGACGGCGACCTGTAACAAAATTCTCATCTGTGCCATCTAGTACAAGGCTGTTTGAACTCAAGATTTCACTAGCAGTATCAGACAATAGAGAACCATCTTCGTTTTCTAGAAGTATTTCAAACCCTGCTCCTGCCTGATCAAGCTGGAAACCATCCAACAATAATTTACCATCGACACCATCAGTGACAAGATTATCGTTATCAGCGTGTTCTATCGCATAACCACCCGATTCGAATTCCACATTGTCACCAATGTCAGAATTACTGCCATCGGTTCTGTCGAGAACAAGAAAATCTCCAGCTTCAGTCAACATAGTTCTGGAAGCATCAAAATCAAATTCCAACATAATGTTATCGCCTGCATCAGCAGGTTCTTCAGAAGATATCACCCCAGTAGTGTTCAGGCCGGTTTCAAGTTCGAAACCGTAATTGGTGCCATCTATAATTAGATTACCATCAGCGGTTCCTGTTTCTTGAACAATCTGCTCTTCATAAGCACCCTCAATATAAACCTCTGGTATACCCAACTTTCTACTGAAACTCAATTCAAACAATTCTTCCAAGAAGGAGGCAAGAATGGGAGAGTATGTGACTAGAGCAGGATCAATTCTTCCAGCACCAGCTGTTGGTATAGTTGCCGACAATAAAGACGCAATCGTAACCTTACCGAATGGTTGGAATCCTGCTGGATGGACAGCCCTCTTTAACTCTTCAATGTATGTGGTTACGGACTGACCAATCTTAATCTCATAAGAGAAATCTTGATAATAATAAGAGTCTTGGATACGAATAACATCCTCATCAATTAGACTATCTACATTAGAGTAAACACCGACACTCTTTCCTAAGAAACCGACACTCAAATCAATTTCAGCGGATTTACCAGCAACTATAGTACCAGAACCACTCGTACTAGAAATTGATTGGCCTTTAAACGATATCCCGTCCTCACCTATTGGATTATCACCAGCATTTGCGCCTGTGTCATCCGTTCCGTCTAGAATAATGTCACCAGTTAAGAACGCCTCTGGTTCAGTTTTTAGCAGATCACCATTTGAAGTATCTGTACTGTCTCCACCACTTTCTTGTCTGAGAAGACTACCGAATTCTTCAAAAATAAGATTACTACCCTCATCATCTCCGCCAGCTCCACTGGCATCCATTACCAAGAATACGGGTTCTACTTGTTGATCTGTGATATGACTATCGGTAACAAGAGACAAACCGTCACCAAGAGGAATGCCAGGAACTTCATACGGGCCCTCTCTTAGAAGACCATCACCACCTTCAGTTATAAGTCTGTCAGCAGCATCACCGTTATGAGACACCGTTTGAGATTCGTGAAAATTATAGAAACCAAGATTGTCAGATACACCTAACCCATCACGGCCTTCTAGGATAATTCCATCTCCAGCATCGTCACCTGTTGCCTCCGTTGCATTTAGTACAAGTCTTTCTGCTTCAATAAACCTCTCTAGGGGATGGGGAACATTTTCTATTCTAGAAGGCTCTCCTTCTAGAAGAAATCTCTCATTCGCATTTTCTCTGAAAAGTACAGTCTGTAAATCACGTTTTAACCTCACTCCATCACTTCGGGTTTCCTGTTCTACAAGATGAGAACTAAACCCATCTATAACCAGATAGTCATTATCTTCCATCAATATCGCATCGCCATCAACTTCTGATGTTGTATTATTTGTAGATGGAATGAATACTTTTTGTGAACCGATAGTTTTAACTTTGAGCGCAGTAGCCCTTGCCTCATCAAGCCAACCATGCTCTGTCCACACCTGTTTGCGGCCAGAAGCTTCATTGAGAATCAAATAGTCTTTACGTGTCTGAACATCAGAAACAAGTGGTTCATCTTCATGAACGAACAGACTTCCTTCATCCACACTTTGTTGAAGAACTTTATCCCCTGTCTCTAGAAGTATCTCATCTCCAGCATTCGTCCCACTTCCATCCGTTCCACCATCTTCAATAAAGATCGAATCGCCTGGAGCAGAGCCGTCTAGTCGAATGGTATGTGCGCCGCCTTGATCAACAGTTGCACCTAAGAATTTAATACCTGTTCGTCTATCAATAAATCGACCACCAGCTAATTGTGTTATGAATGTATCATTGTCATCCCTCTGATCTTCAAGTTGTACAGCTTGACTAACTGTAGAATCACTATCTGATTCTAGGGAGATTTGCTCCAATCCATTTTCAGTGGCATCTGTAGCGAGAAGACTTCCATCCTCTGACATTAGACCATCATTTAATTCGATAGCATCATTCAGCTGAATTCGTTGAAAGATATCATCTTCCTGTTCCAACTTAAAATCAAACTGAAGGTTTGGTGTATTATATTCTAGTTTAGTTCGTATCACATCTTCAATGTTGACTGATAAAAGTTGTTTCGCAGAATCCCAAGAAACAACAGTACCTACATACTCTCCTGTAAGAGCTTCACCAACCCCAAACGATCCAGTTACGTCTTTAACAATAAAATTAGCTGGAACTGTGACCCTTGGAGCTGTTGCGTACCTAAACCCAGCATCAACAATTTTTACACTTTTAATTTGACCAATATCTTCTGTAAGAGCTAAAAGAGAAGCTCCAGTACCGTAAGTACTAGCGACAGTTACACTCGGTAGAGAAAGATACCCAGCACCATTTTCGTTCAAACCAACTCTAGAAATTGATGTTGCTTCACTTGTGGTAAAAGAGCCAGTCTCTAAAACAATTCTTTCGTTTATATTGAAAAACAAATCACCAGTTTCTATATCAACTTCTTCTAGAAGACGGTCATTTTCATCTGTACTACTACTATCTGTTCCCTCTAGTACGATATTGTCACCAACGTCATTTTGAACACCAGCGGTAACACTAGCTGAGTCCAAAACAAAATTGTTATTAATGACACCTCGCACCGTACCAGTTTCTTGATTTAGATAGTCACCGCTGTCATCCTCTAGAAGAAATGATCCACCAACACTAGCGACATATCCGACAGCTGGACTTGTAGCTAAATCGGTTGTTGTAAAAGAAACAACATCGTTAACTCTATAACCAGAACCAGCAACATCAACCTCAACTCCAGAAACTTGGCCGGGTGTTATTTGATCCACACGGGCAACAGCTGCACCATTACCAATTCCTGATTCAAGAGTAAGAAGATCATTCTCGGAATACAACGCACCACCAGCATTTACTGTTCCGCCTGTTATCACTTGCTGTAGGGTAAAACTCATCTCACGGAAAAGACCATCAGACTGTTCGTTAACAGAACCGGCAGCAATTGTCTCCCCGTTTACAAACGTACCTGTGAGATTGGTAACTGTAAATTCAGTTATCGCATCTGTGCCTTGACTAAACGCCTCTGAGTCGTTAACAAACGCTGTAGCACCAGAAGTCTTTCCTGTCAAAATTTGACCAATAACCTCTGTACCCCTCGAACCGTTTGTTGCAACTGCTCTAATAAAATCTTTTTCTTTCCAGTTACCATCAGACAACCGCAACATATATTTGGTAGGATAAAAGACCTCTGACTCTTCGTCAAACATAAGTCGCATAAACAACTTGTGGCCTTCGGACGTTCCTTTTGCTGTGTATAGGTCACGAATACTTTTTATCAAATCACGTTTGGATGTACCAGAAGCCAGAGTAAACGGAATCGCCTGCATAAGTTGTTCATGCAGCTGGTCTAGGAAAGCAGAAGCAGTATTGTCTGCATCAGCATAGTCCAGAAGTTGCTGCATGTTCTGTACAGGATTAGCCTTATAATTTTTTACTGTTCCTGTGGCATTAGAGGTTCCGCCAGTTATAGTTTCACCAACTAAAAATCTTTGGTTTGATGTGATGATAAGTTTCTTTGCAGCTTTCTCAATATCGTCAATGAGAACTGTAGCGGTAGCCTTTGATGTACTACCAGTTATAATTTCACCCTTTATAAAAGCTGCGGTAGAACCCGCCCCAACTTCTGCCATAAGTTTAGGTGTGCTACCATCCTCTAAATCCAATAAGACATTTTGAGTTACGGTGCTCTCTAGGATAATATTATCAATATCACCGTCAACTTCGAGCAGAGCAGATTCCAGAAATCTATAATACTCTTCTAGAAACCTAACAAATTTAGGATGCTCATGCTGAATGAAGTCGGGAACTTGACCATCTATCAGAGGAGATATCTTCGTAGTTAAAGCAGCATCAAAAGGTGCCATGGTTTAGTATCCTGTACTTGGTGATGTATAACTGCTTGATGTTGTATATGTACCACCAGCGCCAGGTTGACTTACAGCTATAGTATCGACTTCTCCCGAAACTTTAGAGTTACTAAAATCTATTTCTAGTATCTGATTTCTGACTGGCACAATGTCCTTGGAGTTTGGGACAACTGTGAAACGAATACTAGTTGAGGTAACACCGTCTACATTCTCAATACTGGTAATTGTTATACCATTAAGAACAATTGCTCCTGTAGCATAATCTATTGTACCAGCAACACTATCAGTATAGTTTCTTGTGATACCAACAAGATAGTACCTTCGAACATTGCCTTGGCCATCATCATCAAAGTACTGAACATTTGTAGCATCACCACTGACCTTGAATCCTGTAGACGTAAGGATACCGCCAGAACTCATGTTGTGGCCAGAGTGTGGGTTGTACAGTGCGTTATTAAAATATATATTGAAAGAAGATGAAGAACTTAAAGTTGGAGTAATATTTTTAGCAAGAGTAATATTTGTTATGTTGCTCAAAATAGCTGAGTCTGTATTATCAATAAGAGCTGTAAGTTCTGAATGTCTAATCATATTATTGAAAGATTTCAGTTTTTCATCATTGTAGGTACGTAGAGTTGCAGTTATATTAGAAATAAGAGTATCACGTTCCTTTGTTGTTCTACTAGAGTCGTATTTAAAGGAAACATCTAGAAAGACTGTAATTAAATCTGGATCAACAATAACAGGAGTGATCGAAGCAACATTATATGTCTGAAAGTCCTTGACCAACTGAGCTTTCTGAGCCGTGGTCAGATTATTGCCCGTGGTGGACTTGATAGAAATAAACACACGGCCGTAGGACGCTGTGCTTGTAACACCTAGTGTCGGATCAAAAGAACCACTCTCACCACCGAACACTTGAACTGCTTGTGTTTGGGGGAATAGTTTCTTTGCGAAAAGTTTATAATCCTCAGCGGTAACACATCGTCCCTGAGCTGCGTAGTCAAGGGGTGCATTTAATTTGATTGATTGAAGAGTTTCAGCTTCAGTACCACCCTTTGCAGTTTCAGTTGTAACAACGGTAACACTAGGCACACCATCAATTGCAGCCGCATTAGCGAAAGTAGTTGCTCCATTTGCCAAGGCCTTATTTGTGACAACGTACCTGAGAAATACAATATTTCCATCAGTCACAGCTTGACTTACTACGCCATCTCCAAAGTAAACTTCAAACTTTCCTGCCTCTACTTCTTGCAAGAAGTAAACTGTGCTCACACCTGTCAGTTGAGATATGTCTGTTGCTTTGGTGTATGTTGTTGTTGTTGAATCTGTTGCTGAGTTCTGAACCTCAACAGTTAGAGTTGTAGTATCCGCTCTATCGGAAGGAATTAGAAATCTTTGATTTACATCAGAGGTGTTTACTGTATATCTTGAAGTCGTATAAGTTCCCTCATAGATATCGACACCAGGCATCGGCACATTTAATCCGTTGGTTGCTGCGGTATATTCTGCAACCGTAACAAATTCATAGTTTTCGTTATTCACCTTAGTTGTAAATTTTGTGCCTGCAGGCATAATCACCGAAAGCTTTGCCTCATCATTGAAAGTGAGATTTATTTTAGCCTGAGATGCCCGACAAGAGTCTACCTCGTAACCTAACATTTTAGCATGAGAGACAATACTGGAACGCAAAGCGGCGGAGTCGAGAAACATCTCATTAGCCACCATGTTAGCATTATATGCAAGATAGTGGGTGTTGTATGCAAGGGTATCCAAAAGAACACTCATACCAGAGCCCTCAAAGTCATAATCTTTAAATTCAGATTGATCTCTAAGGAATGTCTTTAGGTTCTCCTTGATACCATCGAAGTCAAGTTCTGTTACTTGAAGTTTTTGACTGTTTGCCATTATCGTAATCTCTCTAACATTATCGTTAAGTCTACCAATTCAGTTGGTATGTTTATAACATAAAACTCTATAGCAATATTATATGCATTACGATCTAGGTCAGGAGTGGCCCGCACACCCATAAGTCTGGCCCGTGGTTCAAAATTTTCAATAACATCCTCTACCTTCTTTGAAAGGATAGTGGCTGTTAGTGGAGTCATCGGTTCGAACAACATGTCTCGAATACCAGAGTATATCTCTGGTCGAAACGGTTTTTCATACTGATTCAACAATATCAAATTACGAACCGACCTCTTGACTGCCTGAATGTCTGATAGGATATTGATATCCTTAGATCGATTGTTCGTTGCAAAGAACAAATCAAGATCAGTGTATCTACGAACACTTCTTTTGTTGTTCGTACCCTCAGCATCTATCTGACCAGCTGGGTTACGCCAAGCGCCTGTTTGTTCTATATCCGGCATGTTACACTCCCTTACAAAGTATTTATACTAGCCATCAGAAGAATACTTCATTTGATATGGCATAGATTTGCGCCAAACTTCTTTTGCCTCAACACGAATGAAGGGTTTATTTGTCTCACTCTTATTTGGATTGGGGATGGTAATCATGACCTTCTTTCCCTTGTTGAAGGCCTCCTGTTTCCTACGCAACTTGGTTAGAGTGGATACATCCCTCTTTGTTGCCTTGCGTACCCAACTTCCAACATTGCTCCCAATGCCCTTAGAGGTCTGACTTGCTCGTGATTTCTTCTTACCCATGATATATCTCCTATAGTCCTACGTCAAACATCAAACGTAGTGCCGCCGGGTGAGGCAGCTCTTCGAGCTCTATATGCCGCTCGTCTCTCTTCTCGTTTTTTCCTTAGTGCATCTCGTTTGGCCAGGAAGTTTTTTTTCTGTGTCGCAATTGCTTCTTCTGCTGCTTTCTTCGTATCTTCCAACGTCTTCCTTGCAGATGCATCTCCGTAAATAGCCGTATCATCATCCTCGGACGTATCATCACTGAAACTCTGTGCTTGTTCTTCCAATGCAGCTGCGGTAGCCTGTAAACTATTCTTTGCTTTCTCCACCGCTTCTGTCGCACCACTAGGAAGTTCTAGATTTGGTAAAGCACCACACACATCCCCACCAGCGGTAACAGCAGCTATAGCGGAATTTATCGCACCATTAATATCTGGGAGTGATGAACCAAACTGTGTTGTGAGTGATCCTAGTTTGTTTATGTATGCGACACTACCAGTTGGTAAAGTTGCAAGACTAGCAACCTCGGCCTGAAAGTTTACAGCAGGCAAAGTTGGTAGTGAAGGAACCATAGCCCTCAAGTCTGTTTCAAGTTGCGTCAAATCTGTATTAAGTGTGTTTGCTAATGTAGACGCATCTACTTCTAGTCCACTAAGAATTTCAGATTTGATTTTATCAAACTGACTCATCAGTTTGTTAAAGTCGGGACTTGCACCACAGAGATTAGGAGCTGCAAAATCTACCATTCTAATCTCCTACAAATACGTCTGGTGAACCGGCTGCGGTTACTGGAGCACAATGTGTACCACCAGCAGAAGGACAAAGATTATCCGCAGCAGAACCATCAGCGCTGTGGTTGACTACCGCTATGCTGTTTATAAAAACATTATTTGATCCTGCCACTAGATTACCAGCACCATGAGTATTGGGGTCGCCGTTAACAGCGATAAGTTTGCTATTTGCGAACACTGTGGATTGACCACTAACAATTGTTGTAGCTCCACAAGCTCTTGCATCTCCGTGTCTATGTACCGCAATCGACATATTATCTCCTTAACTTGGGTTCAATTGTATCTGACTACCATTAAGTGTAGTGATACCAGTTGATGTGTGTGTCCAAGACGTACCAACGGTTCCTACCCAATACGTTGACACAAGTGTTGTTAATGATGTTTCCGTTTTCAATGTCATAGCGGAAGCGGACTTCATATTCAGCTGATTACCAGACTTGATCGATATGATACCCGATACAGTAGTAAGGGCCATATTCGTTTTTGCACTCATCTTCACATCAGCCAGTGAGGTAACGGTATAATTACCAACGATAGACCCATCAAAATATCCGTTGATTGTGCGACTCTCGTTCTTTTCTATCAGTGTATCCACATCCTCACCGACATAACCCTTGACATTGTTCTTAATGTTGTATGCATGATTTCCTCGTATCTCTTCCTCACGGTTTCCGCCAGACTTGCCTGTGCCAACCTTAATCTGCTGGTTCTTATGTATTCGTTGAATGTGACTACCTTCGATCTCCTGTATATAGTCACCCTTCACCAACTCTCTTTTGGTTCCTTCTATCGTGAGGTTCACATCACCTGTGATTATGACATTAGAGCTGCCGGCAATAATCTCATAGTTACTACCAACCACCTTGACAACCTTAGTGCCGTCAGGATGTATCTCTTCAAACGTGCCAGACATATGTTCACGATGTAGTCTTTCTCCGCCAGGAGTGTCATCAATCTCCAAGAGATGACCTGACTCAGACTCAAATGTGTGATTATAGGGGTATTTGCCTGAAGTATAGGGGTCGGCATCTTTTTTAAGGCCTCTGGGGTGAGGTTCATCCCATGTGGGAGGCTTATCATCAACCTTGAGATCATCCGATACGGACTTCAGATTTGGCTTTGCAGCCGTAATAACTTTGGTGCGTCTAAGTTTCCTACGGCGAACCACCGCACCATGATCTTCCGCTGCAACCCCTCTACCTAGACGACTCGTGTCTGACTCTCCTTTGGTATGACCAGAGAAACGACTGAAACGGCCCTTCTTTTCGTCTTTAGTATCCTTCAGCCCACCTAGAGGATAGGGCCCGTATTCAGAATATTCTTCTGGATTGAGTCCACCCGCTGCATAAACAGCGATCTCCATATCGTCAACTTGTGTTGACTCCTTGTGTCGAGGGTCATTGAACCCCTTGGTGTGGTCAGCGGGATTTTTAGGAATACCCGGCAGGGTTCCTATAATCGTTGGTTGTTGTTTCTCTTTTGAGTCACGAAAGAACCCCACAACCCAAGTTCCTTCCACCAGAAACGAAGGGCTGTTGCCCATACCGTGCATGGCAGGATCAGTGGTGGGGTGCATAACGTGGGCCCACGGTAGATCGCTAGTGGGAAGTGCGGTAAGATTGGGTGTATGAAAACCCAAGCACCGAACTCGCACTCTTCCTAGTTGATCTGGATCATTTCTATCTTCAACTACGCCGACAAACCAAACGAAACCGTCAAGTCCCATATGCATTACACAACTCCAATCCTTATGTTTCTATTTATAAGGATTAGTGCAAGTCAGGATCACGCCCCATTCGTTTAGCTTCTGCTGTTATGACATTGTAAGTCTCATACTCGGTTTTAACACCTTGATCAGCATACATTTGCACAATGGTCTGCGCCTCATCTTGGTCGCAGAGGTCTTCAACCAGAATCTCTTTCGTAATAATACGGTATTTCTTCATGGTAGAGTTTATTTAGTAAGTTTAAGGTTCCCAGCAACGATCACTCGTTCAAAATCAGTATGTTGTGTCTCGACACTGTGATATAACCAGCCAGGAAACAGGATCAAATCTCCACGATCAGGTTTGAATCGAAAACCATTTGGTGAGTCATCAAATCGCAAAGGACTACAGCTGTCTGACACCTCAGCATAGTAGACCCAAGACCAAGGATGTGGCCAGTGGTCATGACTCTTGGTGAAGTCTCCTTTACGAGAGATCGATCCCCAGCAGTCAAACGGTTCTAACCCCACGCTGTACGGAGATTGTTCCTTGGCAAAGTCTACCGCAAGGTCAGCGATCTTCGCAAACGTCAAATCCTGTTTGTGCATGAACCATTGCGTCATCTGGGCCTTGACATTGGTACGCCTCATCTGCTCATCACCCGATTTCAGAATGATTTCCTTCACATCAAAGTGGCCGATGTTAGTAACACACACTGGATGCCGTGTCGAGAACTCAACTCCGTCAGGATGGTTCCGAAGCTCCTTGTTCGTTGTTCCCCACCGTGGTCTTGTCATATCACCACGATCAGGACTTAGACTTGTTGCTAGATTTTTCAGACTCATAGTAACCCTTCTCCTCTGGATACCAATACCACCCTGTGGCAATGTATTTTGAAGCCGAATGAACGGGATTTCCACGATGCTGAAACATCCACGCCGCAGGCCAAATGACACCTAGACCTTTTTTCGGGGCCACTCGTATGTCATCGTATAGAAACTCTGTCTCGCCCTGTCCTTCGGGCATGTCATTGAGGTATATTGTCCACACCAGAGCTCTTGCACAGTTCTCCCAATGAGACACCTCACTATGAAAGTTATGAAACCCACCACCAAAGGGATCAGTCCGTTGTATCTTGTTTTCTGGCATACGTAGTCGTTTCCGCCCACGATTGACATAGGGGAAACGCTCCGTATAGACTTCCAGCATGCTTCTCTTTGCGTTCTGTAGAGGAATCCACAGCGCACTGTCCTCTGGCAACCACTTCTGCTCATCCCTACGACTCTCTCTTGTCGCTTCGACAGTTCTGGCTGCATCATCACAACGATGCCACTCCACCAGAGAGTCACATACCATGTCCGATAGTGCGTTTTCGAAACTCATCACAAAGGTTTTCGAGTTCATAGGTCTGCTCGATCCAGATTGCCTGCAATCATGATGCGGTCATCGTCCACTACCTGTTCTGGAACGTAGTGATGCAACCATGCAGGCCAGAGTATCAACTGCCCTGTCTTAGGAAACACCGCCATGTCTTCAGACTCCACAACCCCGTCATCGATACCGTTGGAAAGAGAACTTCTCTCCACCATATGAGGAAACACCAGTGGGGGGTGACGTTCATCCCCTCTTACACAATAGGTATAAGACCATAACGAGGGCCAGTGGGTATGCGAGTTACAGGAGTTACCTTTTCCGTAGATCAGGCCCCACGATTCCGTGATGGATAGTGCCACTGTTTCGGGCTCTCCTTCGGGAGTCGTCCTCTTCGCAAGAGGAACCATAGACGCAAACCCCATAGCCGCTTCACCGATTAATCGAAAACTCTCATAATGGTCATGCATGTCCCAGCGAGTCATCAGACACTTCGCTTCGGTACGGTTTTCGTACTTATCTCCAGCCTCTCGTATGGCCTTCTCTATGTACTCGTTGAGAACTCCGCCGTTGGTGGGGTCTGCAACTTCTTTGACCTTTACGGGAAAGGAAGTCAGAAAACTCGGCCAGGGTTTCGCCGTTTTTTTCGGCTGGGGTGCGACATTCGCCGCTAACTCACTTAATAGACTCATAACTTACTACCTCTTCCATATATATGAAGTTGTAGCCGCCCCTCAGAAGTTCCACCTCAAGAAAAACAGTGTCACGGTTCTTCTCTTTTACGGGAGTCCACTTCTTCATCTTCTTTGACCAATACAACGCAACACCATCATTAAGACGCATCTCATCATACGAGTCCATTTCAGAAGTCACGTTAACGATCTTACCTGACTTGGTAGAGTCATACTCTGTCTTGAACTCCACCATATCACCGATATTAAATTTCATCATCACTTCTCACTCCGAACATATAAGTTTCAGTTTCAGTTAATAATTCTTTAGTACCCGTTAAGTCAGCAGAGTCCGCTGAGGTTTCGGGGGTAGGGGCCTTTGCCCGTAACTCACTCACCTTGTTAAAGATCAAGTCCATAAACTCTGGTACAAGATCGTGCCTCAGTGAATTTCTATAAACATATGCAGAGACAATCTCCACAGTTAGATCAAGGTCATTATCCATATTAGTATTCCATTACACATGATGGCAACAGCCACCGCATTTACAACAATGAGTGCCCTGTCATTCCAGACGATAGACACCCACAACCAACCAGCCACTCCAATACACTGTAAGATCATATTCATAGGATACAGGTCATTCGTAGTGGCAATCATAGCGAAAATCAACACAATAGACGATATCCACTTAACATACCATACAAGAGGATGGTGATGCTTCAGAGGGGTAGAAGTCTTTGCGATATTCTCATGTTCTTTCAAATTTTCACTCATATCCAATACTACACTATTTTGTCGCCCATGTCAAGCCCTATTTGAAGAAAAACCAATAGATCACTCCCGATAGGATGATCATATCAGCGATGACGCTCCACGCAATATACGTCCAGAAGGCCCACTTAGTAATAACTCTTTTGTTTGGTAGAAATTTCATGAAGACACCTTATTGCATTTATAGATTACGAAACCCGGCCCAGTTTTTAACCCCCCTTAAGCCGAGCAGAGGGGGGGGGTATGTGAAAGGGGAGGGGATTCGAACGCCCTCCGCTACGATGTCCAACCACCGCTGTTCTTATGTTGGAATTCAGAACATTAACACAGCCAGTCCTTCCATAAAAGGGAGAGAACTTGTATCCCGCCACCCGTTCTTGGGAACTTTAACAGCGGCCAACCTCCTTAATCTCTCCAGTATATCTAACAATACCATATGGAGCAGGCATTGTCAAGCACTATTCTGTATATAATTCCAATAATCTGGCCCCTCGCAGGGCTTTAAAGCTACTGTGGCATACCCAGCATAGCCTAATATAGGGGTTTCTGGGGGTATTGTCAAGGCCCTTTCGTGATATTTTCTGAGAATGTGGGGAAAAAGCGGCGATGCTTGGGGAACTTTAAAGCACACGCCGCTATGTTTATTTTAACCTTTTTAATGAATCCCTGTTTTTTCTCTATTACAGGAATATATCAGAGATTCTTTCCGCATAGTGTAAAACACACAGCATTTCTACTGGGAACTTCTCTTGCCACGTGGATAATGATATAAAATACTCTCCGCACCAGGCATATGTCGTATTATCAGTCTGTGGTATTATAGTTCTCATCGATACCTCTTTTTATGATTTCATCTATATGCCTACCACAGCCCACACATACATCATTCTCATTCAGTGTACATGTGCCTATACAGGGCGAATCTTCTCTTATCTGCTTACTTGTACGGCGAAGCTGTGAAAGCATGATCAATGGTCTAAGAGTTTCTTTGGTACTGTGAAATCTAGTCCCAATCTCTGCTTGTCTGTGGTTATCTCACTGGCACTATGTGTTATACGTGGATCAAACACTACGAATGTACCTGGCACCATAGGGATTGCTTCATCACCATGAAAGAACAGGCCGCCGTCCATACTACCCCAATCACTGTTGAGGAGTCCGAAAATCTTGATGTGGCCGAGGTCTTTATCATGATCTGTGTGTGGATTGTCTAGTCTATGTCGATCCTTGATAGAGATACCGCAATATGTGACCTCTGGTGTGAATAGATCACTGCGCTTGTCATAGAGGAATATGAGTAGTCCCATTGCCATTCCAGCCAGTAGAGGCTGATGCGGCTTTCCATCGATGATATCCATTTTCAAATGCTTTGGTTCAGCATTCTGTGGATATCGCATATGCCAGGCATCCGTATTCATGGCGGTGTATTTCATCATATCCAGATAATGTAGTGGTATTTGTGATTCAATAATTTCAAGCATAGGTTAAATATCCTCCTATTATATACTTAGGGCCTGACACAGGCGAATGTCCGATATGTGGGTGAGTCCACATAGGGGGAAAGAGCAGCATGGAGCCTTGTTTGGCGGCGAATTTCTCTGATGAAAATAGTTCTGGTGTTCCAGAAACTTCCGTTTCTCCTCCGACTTCCACTGTATTGAGATAGAGAAAACACACAAGAAAGCGATTCATTGTGGATTTATCCAGTACGTCTACATGGGCAGGAAATGATTCATTAACGCCAGGCATATACCTTTTTACCTTTGGTGGTTCGAACC
>MDSV01063211.1_pt1 | contig 62552 bp, 60 predicted proteins | sample 810851 | NCBI WGS metagenome assembly MDSV01 (sample SAMN05326640, study PRJNA326480) | marine metagenome | isolation source: seawater | place: Atlantic Ocean: North East | collected 2012
GCAAACTACTAAATTGCTTGGTTTGTTCTCCTGGTTCAAGGATATGAGAACTAAACGCAATATCATGCTTTTGAAGGCTTTGCTCAACATCTGCTAAATAATGCTTTGCAACGTTTTTATCTGTCACTACAAACACACGTGCAACAGAAAGTATCTCTGCAATATGGCCGCCTATATCATGAATCAACCCCGGCCCAATCACAATATCATAACTTCGATCACCTAGCTCAATCTTCAGCATTTCATTGGACATTATGTCTTTCCTTCTTCAAGTAACTCAATAATATTATCGATTACCCGTTTATGCGGGCCACTTGTTGTCTGAACGCGATAATCAGCCTGCGCATAAACCGGACAACGCTCTTGCATCAACTTCTGTAAAGTAGCACGCTTGTCAGTATTTTCAAGTAATGGGCGAGTATTTTTTCTTGATACACGTTCCAACAAAATATCCAATGGCGCATCGATCCACACACTCTTACCATAGTTAGCAATTGCGTTTCTGATAGTTTCTTGCATAAATGCACCACCACCAACCGCAATAATATGGGGTCCCTTCTGTAACAACTTAACAATTGTATCATGCTCTAATTGACGAAAATGTGCTTCCCCTTGGCTAGAAAAAATATCACTAATGGTGGTATTTTCTTGCGCTTCAATGACGGCATCTGAATCAGAAAAGCCAACACCCAGCTCTTTAGCAAGACGCTTACCAACTGCCGACTTACCACATCCCATCATCCCGATGAGTACAAGTGGTCTGGTAAGTATAGGCATGATGGTATACCTCTAATATAAATCCTATCAAATACATAATCGCGGCTTATCCTATAAGGTAACGCACGCAATCGCAATAGATTTTCCATACTTGTTTATGCTTTTGAACTATGCTACACATTTAGTCTTAAAAGGCCTCTGCCATGATGCATTATGTCAGAGATTTTTATCCGTTAGTGGGATTATTATAAATTTATCATTAAACACGCCATCTATTATGTCATACAAAGTAGGATTGTTTGTCGGTTTTTTATTACTTATCGTTGGGGGCTTTTGGCATCTATCGGAGGATCGTCCTTCGCCTTCAGTTAAGGTTATTAAGGCTGTTGAGTATGCGCCCATTCATCATTAGTATGATTACCCTTGGATACTTATTATCTCAGGCAGCGTGGTCACAAACCCCTGGGAATAATTTTGATGCTCCTATTCCAATCACCCCAAAAAACGTCATCTCAAGTCAAAATATTCGCAGTATTTCGTTAGATGAAATAGGAACATTAGCTCCTAATCGCAGCGGATTTACAATTGACAGCTGGAATAATAGTGATGGACAATTCATCATAGAATTATTTAGTTATCTACCTCAAAAACCAAACGCTAACAGTGTGTTTAGCCTCAACCGCAAACTCCTTCTTGCTATTGTCGAAGCACCCAAACTATCCAAAAATACTGTTCGAGGATCTTTTTTATATGTCCGCCTAAAACACTTAGCCAGGATGGGCAATGCTAGGGCTGTCGAGCAACTTATTGACAAAATACCGCAACGCATGCGCAATTCATATATCTATCAATTTCTGGCTGCATCTCAATTTATTGACAACCAATACGCAAAAGCATGCCAATTATCTCATGCACAGCACGCCAAAAACAACGAAGCTTTCTGGCACCTAGCAACCATCACTTGCCTGGCATATAATCATAATCTTCAAGAAGCACAATTACAAACAAACGTATTTCGCGAAGCAAAAGGTATCTTACCAGAATCATTTGGCAAGCTAATTCAAGACATAGGATCCAACAATAGCACGACTCAACACAATGCTAAGCTTCTATGGAAAAATATTATTATCGGTAAGCTCCTGACCTTCGCCAAAAGAAACATTGAATTACCTGCCATGCGGCACATCTACATGTCCAATTTAAGTAATAGCGATGTAAAAATATGGTGGAATAACGTCAAGCAACTTGATACCAAAACCAAACTATACGAAGCAGTGAAATTTAGTAGCTTACTTCAAGCATCTGGCCAAGAGCTGCCAATCTTTATGTGGCAGGATTTTTTGCTTTTTGCTCTTAATAACAATATACCTCCTCCAACAGCACTGCTCATAGTATTACTTGATCATGCAGGTAACAATAAACGCCAAGCTGAAGTGGCACTACTGAGCGCCATTGCCATTGGAAAACAAAAACTACCTTCTGTTGACCAAACACTGATCACAGCAATTGTTCGCAATTTAAACAATGTTGGTCTTCACAACGATGCCAAAGAACTGGCGTTGGAGGCCATACTTGACCTTTAACCACCCTCACCTTGCCAGCCAATCATGTGATCTGATTGACGCTTTTATAGAGATGATAACCTCTGAACGTGCCGCATCTAAACACACCATTGACGCTTACCGGTCAGACCTTATCCAACTAGGACTTGGTTTACAAGAACTGGGAACATCAATGCTCAAAGCACAAAAGAAGGATATCACTACCTATTTCCAGAGCAGCCAGATGACCTCCTTAGGAAGCAGCTCTCTTGCTAGACGCCGCTCTTCTATGAGGCAATTCTACCAATTTTTATGCACTGATGGCTTACGCCAAGACAATCCATCACTTGCAATCGATGCACCTCAAAGCACGCACTCTCTTCCCAATATGCTTAGTCAAGCAGACATCACCAAACTCATTGAATCAGCGGCCCATGATCATAGTATCAAGGGCATACGCATGCTTACCCTACTAGAAATTCTTTACGCCACCGGAATGCGCGTCAGTGAGTTGGTGAGTCTAAGAGCTAGTCAAATAGCTTTTAACCATGATGGCAGCATCAGACCATTCATCACCATTATGGGAAAAGGAAAAAAAGAACGCATATGCCCACTAAATCAGGCTAGCATTGTTTGCTTACATCATTATTTAAAAATAAGAGATAAAACCTCACTATGGCTATTTCCCTCTTATGGCAGCAAAGGACATCTTACCCGTCAGCGTTTTGGGCAATTACTAAAAGCATTGGCTCACGATGCCAATGTTTCTCCTGATTCAGTTTCTCCGCATATTATTCGTCATTCATTTGCCAGCCATATGCTTCACCATGGCGCCGACTTAAAAAGTCTCCAACAGTTACTTGGTCACAGTGACATTACCACCACCCAAATTTATACTCATCTTTTGGACGAACAAACCAGGCAGTTAGTACTTGCACACCACCCACTTTCGCAAGTTGAAGCTATAACAAACTCCGAATAAACTCTTTATACTAATACTATAAAGATCGTGAATGAAGCCAAAGTGCAATAACGTAATGCATATTGTCTTTTACAGCAGCATGCATTGCCATCACACTAAACTTAAGCATCACGTTAATCTTTTTTATCCTTACGGTAACTCCATTCCCATATCGCGGTACATGGAATCATTCTCAAGCCAATTCTTGCGAACTTTAACAAATAAAAATAAATGCACCTTCGTATCCAGGCTTTCCTGAAGCTGTTTTCTTACACGCATACTCACACGCTTGATCCGCTCACCGCCTTTACCAAGCACCATCTTTTTTTGATTCTCCTTGGTAACAAAGATAGCTTGATCAATACGGATGCTACCATCTTTTTGTGCTTTATATTGCTCAGTTTGAACTGCAATATGATAAGGCAATTCTTGTTGCAATTGCATAAAAAGCTCACCCCTGGTCACTTCTGCTGCCCATAATTGGGTAGGCATATCACTCAATTGCTCAGGATCAAAACACCAAGGTGTTTCGGTGCCGCGCGATCGAAAATAGTCAGTTAATGAATCAACGCCTTGTCCTTTCATGGCACTAATCATAAATACCTGATCAAAATTATAAGCATTACTTAATTCTTGCGCCAACGGTAACAATTTTTCCTTGGAGCAAGCATCAACTTTATTAAGTATCAAAATCACATTTCGTGTTTCATTCTCTTTCTTAAGCGAATCCAGAATAAGCTTTGTATCCTTACATATTCCCTTCTTAGCATCTACCAACAACGCCAACATATCCGCCGACTTAACGCCATTCCATGCTGTATTAACAATCGCCTTTTCCAACCGCTGCTTAGGATTAAAAATCCCTGGGGTATCAATTAGAACAAGCTGCAAGTTATCCAACATAGCAATTCCACGAATGGTATTACGCGTTGTCTGGACCTTTGGCGTTACAATAGAAACGTCGCCTCCTACAAGTAAGTTAGTAAGTGTAGACTTACCAGCATTTGGAGCACCCATTAAGGCAACATAAAGTGAAGTTTGTTTATCTGACATAGTTTCTCTTACGATTGTGCCTGATTTTGGTTAATAATATCAAGCATTTGCCTTGCGGCATCTTTTTCTGCTTTTTTCTTACTTTCCCCTGTTGCGGTTACCTGCCCTATCTGATCTATGTTCAACTGTACCGTAAAAAGCGGTGAATGCGCAGGTCCAGTACTCTCAATCATTTCATATAAAGGAATTTCCATACCCCGAGACTGGGCCCATTCTTGTAATGCTGTCTTTGGATCTTTTGGTGGGTTCACCATTGCAGCCGCAAGAGGTTGAAAATGCATTCTAATAAATTCTCTTACTTCTGGCAATCGTCCACTATCAGCAAAAATAGCTCCAATAATAGCTTCTAACGCGTTTTCTATGTTACTGGGATTACTTCTACCACCAATCGATTCTTCGCCAGCAGTCATAATAAGGTAATGACCAATATTGAGTTTATTTGCAATCAGTGCCAATGATTCACCCTTAACAAGTGCTGATTGGCGCTTTGCCAAAGGACCTTCAGCATCGTCTGGATAAAGCTCCATTAAAATTTCGGCGATGACAAGACTCAATACTGAATCACCAAGAAATTCAAGACGCTCATAATTAAGCACTCGGCCTTGGTCATTTCTTACAATAATACTTGGATGAACCAATGCTTCATGTAGTAAGCCAACATCGTTAAACTGATACCCAATAATGGCCTGCAACTTCTCAAATTTTCGCCGATATTCTTTTGAAGATAATTCAACCATAAAACTACCCAGCCTCACCCACATTCTCTTCTTCAAATGCAATACTATCAAAAAATCTACTTAAACGATAATCCCATGGCTTAAGTAATGAAGAAGTTGAAGAAAACGCTACAATTCTAGCCGGGCCAAGCAACATCTCTTCAGGTACAAAACCTACCATCTTCACCACCCGACTATCTTGTGAATTATCTCGGTTATCTCCCATCATAAAATAATGCCCATTTGGTACCCTATAAATTTTTGTATCATCAAGTCTGGTATCACTCTGGTCCAACACTAAATACGATACATTATTTGGGAGTGTTTCAATAAATTGAGGAATTTCTGTTACATTACCGTCTGCATCTCTATCCTTGAAATTGCTTATACGTCGTTTACTAATTTCCTGACCATTAAGGTATAATACCCCCGAACGCATTTGTACTGTATCACCTGGCAAACCAATCACACGCTTAATATAATTGATACTGGTTTGTTTGGGGTTTCTAAATACCACCACATCACCACGCTCAGGTTTAGAGTCAAAAATACGTCCCTCAAAAAGTCCTAATCCAAAAGGAAAAGAGTAACGACTATATCCATAGCTATATTTTGATACAAAAACATAATCACCGATAAGCAGTGTAGGCTTCATAGAACCGGATGGAATATTAAAAGGCTCAAAAGCTATACTACGAAACCCTAATGCCAAAACCACCGCAATAAAGACCGGCAGTACTATTTCTTTCATAAATGCTTTCATCCAACCAAAACCTCCCCCGTCATCGCACGTGGTTTATCAATACCCATAAGTGCTAAAATAGTGGGTGCTATATCACACAACCTACCATCTACCACTTTACGATTAGCTACGCTTGTTCCGGCAAGAATAATCGGTACCGGACCGGTAGTATGTTGTGTATGCGGGCCACCAGATTCAGGGTCAACCATTTGTTCAGCATTGCCATGGTCCGCAGTAATAATCATGGCACCATTTTGTCGTTCTATTGCATCAAACACACGCCCCACACAATGATCCACAGCCTGCACTGCTTCAATAGCAGCCTTCAAATCTCCAGTATGTCCCACCATATCTGTATTGGCATAATTAACAACAATAAAGTCATATTCACCAGAGTCAATCGCCTCCACTAGGCTGTCAGTTACTTGCTTTGCAGACATCTGTGGCTTCATATCGTAAGTTGGCACTCCAGGTGAAGGAATAAGCTTTCGGTCTTCTCCGGTAAAGGGTTCTTCTACCCCACCATTAAAAAAGAACGTAATATGGGCATATTTTTCAGTCTCAGCAATACGAAACTGTTTCCGGCCAGCATCAGCAACAACTTGCCCTAGAATATCTTCTAGAGAAGACTGCTCAAACATAGGCTGTGTATACGCCCTATGTGCAACAGAATATTCAACCATCGAGATCATTGAAACCAAATTAGGAGCAAGCGTCCTGGTAAAGTCTTTAAAGTCAGGATCAGCAATAGCAGTGGTCATTTGACGTGCTCTGTCGGCTCTAAAATTAGCCATAAAACACACATCGCCATCACGAATAACACCATCAAGGTTAATCACAGCGGGTATCATAAATTCATCAAATACATTCTTCTGGTAAGATGCCTCAATAGCCTCTAGAGCAGAACCATAATGTTCCCCTTTGCCAAGTACCATCGCATTATAGGCAAGTTCAACACGATCCCAACGCTTATCACGGTCCATAGCATAATACCGACCACTCACCGTAGCAATTGATATCAGTGGATCATCTGAAATATCGCGTTCAAATGCCTCAAGATATAGCTTAGCACTATCTGGCTTGGTATCTCTCCCATCAGTTATAGCGTGCACATACACCTGAATCCCTTTCGAGGCAACATACTTAGCCACAGCCAATATATGGTTTTGATGAGCATGCACACCGCCATCTGATAACAGCCCCAATATATGGAAACGCTGACCAGATGATGCTAACTCTTTGATAGCACGCTGCAATGCCGGTTTATCAAACAAACTTGTGTCCGCAATTGCTTGATCAATGCGTGGTAAATCTTGCATCACTATACGGCCACTACCAATATTCATATGACCTACCTCAGAATTTCCCATCTGCCCATCTGGCAAACCAACATCTAACCCTGACGTCTTGAGCAATGCATGACTAAACCGCGCGTGCAAATCATCCATTATAGGCGTATTGGCCACACTAATAGCATTATCCGAAGCTGGGTCACGTTGTCCCCAACCATCTAAAATACACAACACCACCGGTTTTATATCACTGGTCATATAACTAACACTTCACACTTGATTGTAAAAATAGGCACTCTTTATAGCCTAAACACCCCTTATATGCAACGTAAGCGTCATAACCACTTCTTTTAACAGCCAATTAATGATTCATTGACTCATAGAGTTGCCCCAAACGCGAGCGTAACTCATCATCTTCAATAGTTGCTAGTGATTGATGAACGCAACCAGGAACATTACGTTTTTGTGAATGGTACCAGTCCTCTACATCAACCTTCATCATAAGCATCCTTGTAGAAGGTTTCTGTACAATTTTTAGCCGCCCAACAGCCTTATACCCAAAATAGGTAGCAATTTTCTCAATAATGACCGGCTCCATAAACATCATATTTGTAGCAAAAGCACTGTGATAGACTTCCACAACCAACACACCATCAACTTTTTTATCATTATAAAAATGCAATCGTACCGGCCTTGAACATTGCGCAAGCTTTTCACCAACAATTTTTTCCCAGTCCGCTAATAAACGACTATGAACATGCCCATATTTTTCGAACATTGGCTTGGTAATTTTATCCAGTGCAAACCCAAATTGCCTGAAACCTGGAAGCCGCTTGTTACTGGACATTTATACCCACTCCCGAAACTCAACCAATAAATTTTGATAAAGCTCTTGCTTAAATGGTACAATCAACTTAGGCAAATCCATCGGATTAGCCCATTGCCATTCACAAAATTCTGGATGGTGGGTTTGAATATTCACATCATCATCGCTCCCTTGATGTTCAAAAACATACCAACGTTGTTTTTGACCACGATATTTACCACCCCAAATATTAGGAATAACATGTTCAGGCAAATCATAATAGTACCAATCTTTTGATTGGCTAAGCAACACTGCATTGGTAACTGAAGTTTCTTCTTCTAACTCACGTACTGCAGCAGCCACAGGCTCTTCACCCTCATCAATACCACCTTGAGGCATTTGCCACGCCTCAGTCAGTGTATCAATACGCTTGCCAACAAAAACTTGCTTTGCAGGATTTAACAGCATTATCCCAACACCCAACCTATAGGGCAAACGATCACTATGCATTACTTCATCTCTTTCACTATTGTTGAGGTGGAGAGTCTACCTCAAGCGTTAGGCCATCTTCAAGATTTTTATCTTGTTTAATAATATGGCCAATCATCGCCGAAACGGGAACAACAGTAATATTTTTATCTTCAAGCTTTATCATCCATTGCTCTATCATTCTCATGGTAATAGGGTATGGATGCGCCATTGCAATGGCGACTCCTTTATCTAACGCCATCTCTTCTACTTCCTTTAACTTGGCGTTTATAGCATCTTGGGTAATAGCATTATCCAACACCAAGTCCGTGACTAACAAAGGATATTCATTTTCGTTGGCAATTTGAATAAGAGAATAATTGTCATAACCACCACCAAATACAAATGGTATATGCTTTGTATTTAATACAGAGATAATTGACTGCACGCTTTTTTGATTTTGTGTAAAGATTTCATTACGTTCCGAGTAAACAGCAACGTAGCCATCTACCAATCCCAATAACATATTAAGACGTGTTTTATTGTCTTCTGAAGATGAACTGGTCAGCAAGGCATAGGGACCAGGATCGTCTGTTCTAAAATCCAGTGTCTCCATGGGAATATTAAGCAAGATGTCATTCCCTCGCTCTAAAGCCAAGGCTGCCCACTCTTTAACATCTGGAGCATAAGGAGAGAACCCTAACGTTACCGATGCCGGCAATTCTAGCGCACGCTCTGTGGTCGTAGCACTTAATCCTAGCCCCTTAATAATAATCACCACCACCGGACCATCGCCTAATTGCACTCCTTCAAAACGCTTTGCTCTGGCCAGCGCTGCTTTGTCATTTTCAGATTGAGCCTCTATTCTAGCTTGTTCTTCCGCTTTACGTCTGGCTTCTTTTTCTAACCTACGCTCTTCTTCTAACGCTATCTTAGCTGCTTCACGAAGACGTGCATGTGCCTTATTTTTACGGAACAATACTTCAACTTTCTGTCCTACTGCCAGCGCCATCCCTACTCTATCGGTTTTACCAAGCATAAACCGCATAGCGTATATCGCAGCCATCATTGCGACAAGAGATAAGAATAAAATTAACCAAAACCATGGCGAACCACCACTAAGCTTTCTTACGCTATCGGCTTTTTGCTTAACTGAAGACATAAGATGAAACTTACATTATGTTCTTTATAGGTTTCCCAACAGATTGTCATTTTTATGACGCTATACAAATTTTACATACACTATTTAATCACATTCAACGCATGTATCAGGTCAATTGCTCTTGCTAACTGATAATCCGTTTCATATAGCTCTAGTTGTCTATGTTCGTCTTTTTCTTCATTAGCAGCATCTCTTTCAGCCTTTAAATGCTTTCTTAGTGTTGATTCAGAAGTACGCTCTTTTCCCTCTTCTACAGACTGAACTTTGGATTGTTCAACAATAATGTCTGGATCAATACCCTCAGCTTGTATTGAACGCCCAGAAGGTGTGTAATAACGCGACGTAGTAAGGCGCATTGCACCACTGCTTGTTGTCAGCGGAATCACCGTCTGAACCGAACCTTTACCGAACGATTTTGTGCCCATTACTATACCACGCTTATGATCTTGAATAGCACCTGCAACAATCTCTGAGGCAGATGCCGAACCACCATTAATCAACACTACAAGCGGTTTGCCACTAGCCATGTCTCCTGGGGAGGCATGAAAACGCTTATTACTATCGCTTACACGACCGCCAGTAGACACAATCTCTCCTTGGGTCAAGAATAAATCCGAAACTTCAATAGCCTGATCCAACAAACCACCAGGATTATTTCTAAGATCAAGAACAACTCCTGCAAGCGATTCATCTTCCGCCAAGCCTTTAACTATCGACTTAAATTCTTTACGTAAACTACGTGCTGTCTGCTCAGAAAAAGAAGTAATACGCAAGTAGGCAACATTTCCTTCACTTCTAGCACGCACAGACTTAATGGTAATAACATCTCTAACAATCGTAATTTGTAGAGGCTCACTCTCCCCCTCTCTAAGAACAGTAAGGTCAATCTCTGTACCTGGTTTACCACGCATCTTTTCAACAGATTCATTCAACGTGCTACCCATCACAGGTTCGCCATCAATACGACTAATATAGTCACCAGCCTTCATCCCAGCCTTAAACGCAGGTGTGTCATCAATGGGAGAAACCACCTTCACAAGGCCATTTTCCATGGTTACTTCTATACCAAGGCCACCAAACTCTCCTCGAGTCTGGATACGCATTTCGTCAAATGCTTTTTCATTAAGGTAACTTGAGTGCGGATCAAGAGACGTCAGCATGCCGTTGATCGCAGACTCAATGAGTTCTTTGTCATCAACTTCTTCAACATAGTCTCGCTTCACTTTGTCGAACACGTCACCAAAGAGCTCCAAGAGGCGCATCGTCTCTCTGGAAGTAGCTGAATAAGAATTAGTAGAAACCGTCAGTACAACGATCAAACAAACAGAAAATAAAAACCTGGAGGACATAAGCATAATCAGAGTATACCTTAAACTCGATATCAAAAGACAGCAAACAAGAGAACAAAACCGCTCCTGCACATACTACAGTTCTACTCTATTTGGGTGCCACAAGGCAACCTCTATTTTTTACAAAACCTTATGAGCACCATCACAAACCGCTCCCTGCTTAGACCTCTTGCATCCACAAAAGCCCACTAACCGGCTTTCTTGTGCTGTATATATTACTGGAGAAAATGAAGTCCCCGAATGAGAGCCATCACAAAAGGGCTGTTTGTTGCTAAGACCGCACGAACACCATGCATAGTTTTTTCCTTCTTCAACCTCCACTCGGTAAGGAGCAGCTTGAGGGCATTCTGGTAATGATGACATGATTTATTCCTTTATACTTCTCTTATTTCACTTGATCTATCATAACTAGATCAGATATGTAAAACAATGACCGATTAAGACAAAAGGAATATCACCATACCATGGCCGTTTATACACAACTTCAATCCGATGATATTCAATCACTTCTAGCCACCTATAGTAACGAAGTATTGATGAACTTTGAAGGCATCACCGCAGGTGTTGAAAACACCAATTACATGCTCACCACTGATACACGCAAACTTATTCTTACCGTATATGAAAAGCGAGTCAGGAAAGAAGATTTGCCTTTTTATCTGTCGCTAATGGAACATTTACATCAGCACAATATTCCTTGCCCCACAGCACTCCGAAACCACAATAATGACTTTCTCAGTACCATAGAGCAAAAATCATGCGCGTTAATTAGTTTCCTATCAGGTAAAAGTGTCCGGCATATCAAAAATATCCATTGTGCCGAACTTGGTAAACACATGGCACACATGCATCTGGCATCAAAAAATTTCGACCAATCACTTCATAACTCATTCTCTATAGACAGTTGGCTGGATTTATTTAATCAAGTAAAAAACAACGCTGATGAATTAAAGCCTGGGCTTAAAAACGAGATTGAAGGCTACCTAAATAAACTTACCAACCATTGGCCAACCAACCTGCCAACCGGCATCATTCATGGTGATTTATTCCCTGACAATGTATTCTTTGAAAATAATATCTTAACAGGCATCATAGACTTTTATTTTGCCTGTACCGATAGCTTTATGTACGACATAGCAATTTGCCTTAATGCCTGGTGCTTTGAAGATTCTAACGACTTCAACCTTACCAAAGCAAAACACCTACTCACCTCATATAATGCTGTTAGAACCATTACAGAAAAAGAATTAGAGGCACTTCCGATGCTTGCCATGGGAGCTGCAATGCGCTTTTTCTTAACCCGTCTTTATGATTGGTTTAACCGCAGCAGTGATGCTATAGTAACTCCCAAGGATCCTAAGCAATATCTAACACGCCTTAGATTTCACCACAATGTTACCTCGGTCAAACAATACGGACTTTAGCCATGGTATTTAACGCATTCTCGCAATTATTCATGCTCTTCATGAAACATGAACCCATGAGGCCTGTTTTTGTAGAAACCGAGAAGTACGAAGAAGGATTTACCGAACATTACAATAGCTACGTCAAACCTCATGTTGAATCTTTTGAAGAAGAAAGGCAAAAAGCTCATCAAAAAGCAAAGTTCCGCACAATGGTTAGTATCCCCATTATATTAGGAACAATCATCATAACCGCCATATACTCTTGGGATACAACCAATAGTTCTGCCGATCAACTTAAAGGTCTTGGCGCACTTATTATTTTCATATGTGCCGGATGCTCATGGTGGGTCATGTCGGCTATTAAGACCTATAAACAACACGTAAAAAACACGATCTTTCCAAATATCATTAAGTTCTTGGGAGATTTTGACTATCGTCCTACCGCAGGAAACTTAGCATACCGCCACAAATCCTCACATATTGTTCCCAACTATGATAGAGAATCAAGCCAAGACCACATAAAAGGCAGCTATAAAGGCGTTACCATTGATGTGTTTGAATCCAAACTGGAGAGAAAACATTATAACAGCAAACAAAAACGCCATGAATATCGAACAATATTTACCGGAATAATGATTTGCTTAAGCATGAACAAATCTTTTAATGGAATCACCATTTTAAAACGTGATCGTGGTCGGCTACTAAACTATATTAGTAGTAAATTTGAATCACTAGAGACCATCAAACTTGAAGACCCACGATTTGAAAAAATATTTGAAGTATATGGCTCAGATCAAATTGAAGCACGCTACCTCCTTACGACCGCATTAATGCAGCGCATCTTAGATCTGGCCGAAGTACTTAAATCCAACAAAATCGAATGTAGTTTCTACAACGACAAACTGCTAATTATGGTGCCACTCAATGATGATTTTTTTGAACCCGGCCCCATTTATGAACCCGAAACATTTGTCGATGATGCCAAAATGGTTTTAAAAGAAATGAACTTACTTTTTCAAATCATCGATACACTCAAACTCAACCAACAGACAGGATTATGACCCAAACAAAACACATTACCATATACACAGACGGCGCTTGCCAAGGCAATCCTGGCCCCGGAGGATGGGGAGCATTGCTTATCTATAATGAACACGAAAAAGAACTTTTTGGTGGTGAAAAAGAAACAACCAACAACCGTATGGAACTAAGTGCGGTTATTCATGCACTAAACTCCTTAAAGTCATCATGCACCATCACCTTATACACAGACAGTAATTACGTTAAAGATGGCATCACAAAATGGATCCACAACTGGAAAAAAAACAACTGGCGCAACAGCCAACGCAAACCTGTTAAAAATTCTGACTTGTGGCAAGAACTAGATCAAGCCTCCCAGCGCCATACCATTGAATGGAAATGGGTAAAAGGCCATGCAGGTAACTATGGCAACGAAAAAGCCGACATGCTTGCTAATAAGGGCGTGCCTAGTTAACAGGTTATAACAAACACGCATACAAAGAAGGTGCTCCTTAAACCAAACCCGAACAGACACCATCGCCATTATTGCAGGATAATTACCTTAGTTTTAGCAATAAAATACATAATTGCTTTGACAAAAACCTCCATATTGCATATGATGCGCTACTTATAAATATGAATTTGTAGCGTATAACTCATTTTAGGCGTTGATTTTATCAATATTGCTACAATTTGTTTACATCAATAAAGGGGCTAACATGTATTAACTAACTCATAATATGGGTTAGTGTGCTTTGGCATTTATTACCATTACGAGTAAATAACATAACATTAATTTAAAAATATGGCCTGGAATATATATAAAAAAGCATGCAGCTGGGGTGCCACTGGACTTGCTACTGTTGGGGCCATTGGAACTGCATTTTATGCAGGCATTGAAAACCTGCGCAAAGGCGACGACGCCCCAAGCCATTTAAACCAAGTAAGCTTAAGTGCATATGGCACTCTCATTGCATCCTGGATTGGTACTAATATCTATAAATTATGGCAAGAAAAGAACATAAAGGATGTTAAAGAAGAAATAAAAAACACAACCAATCCCAATAACCAAACCGATAATGGACTTGAATATCTTTTAAGACAGGCAACAAGCATTATCTATGCTGCACGTGGGTTTTTAACCCCTATTTCTGGTACGCTGTTTGCTTTTGCCAGTGAAAGTAAAGAAGCGCAAACTGCTGTTAAAGCAGTAGGCACTACAGCTCTAACACTTATTCTTGCTGAAGCTGTAATGGCCAACATACTTCAAAGACATAAGATTAAGGCATCAGGAAATGACATTCCACCACTTAGTACATTTGCCAAAACAGCATTTGGTATAAGCGCAGCATCTGCTGTGACAGGTACAATATTATATTCACTATATGAAGAAGGTGAGCTGAGTGAAACTAAAACGGGCATGATTGCAGCTACAGTATCTGGGCTCTTAACGGGCTTAGGAAAACAAGCCGGTGCATATGCTAGTTATTATTTAGCACAACTTGGTGATGCGCAGCAGCATAATGGCAGAAAGTCTATACTAGATACTCTCACCACTATATCTAGCATTGTTAGAGGCTCTATTGGCATGTACGCAGTTGCGCTATTATATGGCGCCAAAGCAGACAGAGACGAAACGGTTGATCCTTATATTTTAACAGCCGCCGCGCTTACAATTATTACATTATCTAATTTAGAACAAGTATTTGCACTGACGAATAATGCCCGTGAATTGGAAACCGTAAGAACACAACTTGAAGAAGTATCACCAGCAACACTACAAACAGTAAACGGTACAGAAACAGCAATCCTCTAATCACAAAAATAACAAGGATACGATATGGTAAAGTCTATTAGAAAATTATTATTAAACGACGCATTAAATAAAAAAAACAGCGAAACAATAATTCTTGAGGGGTTACAACAAGGCCAGATTACTGTAGATAACCCCTCTAGAGGCCCATCGCCTTTTCACCTTGCAGTATTTATGGGTTACTTTGAATTAGCAAAATACATGCTAGAAAATAACCTTGCAGACCCCAACCTGCTTAGTGCAGGATCAGCATATTACGCATCAGGAGATAAAAACGTTATACTCCCTGATCTATATCCACTTGCCATTGCCGCTAGTAATGGAAATATCGAAATGATGAGACTCCTTTTAGATTATAATGCAAATATTACACCATTTATAAATGACAGTCATGAACCCGCGATGGAAAAAGCATGCCTACGAGGAAGTTTTGAGGCAACACAATTACTTTTTGAACATGGAGCAAAATCCTTACCTATTGTTAAAGCGTGTATTGGAGGCAATCCAGAAATTGTTAAACTACTACTGGAGAGAGGAGCTTCTATAGAAACATCTTATCAGCATGTAGTAAGAGCACCTGACCCTGGTACTGTAATGTCAGGAGGATACGACGGCATATATGAGCACTATAGTCTCGTTCATGCTTCGCTACATTATAAAAGACCCGATGTCACTGAGCTGCTTTTAGATAGGGCACCAAATCCTAATATATTTTTAAAAGACGACATGCCCAATATTGTTAAACATGCAATAATATGTGGTGATTTTGAGGCGGCAAAACGTTTACTGCCAACCAAAGCTCCATTGCTAGACAAACCAACAATATTTGGTGTATTAACAGCGGCACCAATTGTTAGTATATTGGAAAAATCAGCAACAAATGCCAATGATAAGGCCCTTATGTTACAAGCAAGTGACGTTCAAGAACTCATCTCGGATATTGCTGAAATTAACCCTTTCACACCCGCTTTTGAGTTTTTCGCACAAAAACTTCGCGATGCAATAAGATACAATAAGTTGTCTCCCGATCAAAAAAGCGCCATTCATGGCTTCTTGTCCGAAGAAGCCGTACGCACAAAATTTTATGAGCTTTATACCGCAGCTCTAGAAAAGGTCGAAACCTTGGCTGAAACTCACAGACTATCTTCAACCTATACTAGAGAAGCAGGTCATAAAATTGAGGTAATCGCTCTTACGCCCCTTTCAACAAAATCATCTGCCCTTGATTATTAAATTAACTATACATGAGAAATTAAGCATGCCAGACATTAAGCAAGAAAGAAATACACAATCATTTAATGACTTTCATCCATACCACGATCAGCCACTGACACATGAATTGGCGCAAGAACTTAAACAAAAACAAGATAGATTCTTGCATCAAACATTGGCGGTTATTGAGAACATGGAAATAATTCGTACGCACACAAAGTACGTAACGGATAAATTTGGTCAAAAAGTTAACACCAGCCATCAATTAGCCACGTTATTAGATGAGTTTGTTGACTATACAGCAGACATACTTGGTCCTGATACATTTAGCAAACCGGACAGTTTTAAAGAAAAGCAAACTGCTTTTTTTAAAAAAGTGAGCAATGCTGATATCAATGACCATGAGAAACTGGCTCTCGAATTTTTGCTAGGTACTGTCAGATTTATGATCGGAACAAAGCATAATTTAGAATTTGCTAAGTTCGCGCAAGCAAAACAATATGAACAAAACCCCGATAAAAAAGAGCATAACTATCAATTTGACGCTCCCTTGCAAGCTGCGCGAGTGGATCAAAAAGGACACATGCATTTTGAAAGTAACGCTTTAGAATCAAAGCTCCATGGATTATTTGCTCAATTTAGTGAAGAACAAACTTCTACCCACAGAAGAAGTCAGTTCTTTAATGTATTAACTCACGTTGCCCAAATTGCTGACGATGCATGTTGCTTAAATTTGAATAATAGCACGCAAGAAGAAGGTGATTTTTGGCCATATATGCATGAATTTTATGCAAAAGATGCTGATCATGGCACTTACAGCACCTTAAAGGACCATATTGTATCCATGCATCACATAGATGAAAAAAACCTTGATACCGTAACCCTTGCGCAGGTACTTCATTGGCAAGGCACAGGAGGAAAAGGTTTTATATTTGAGGGTTATGATTCTTTAAAAAACGCTTTAGGAAAGCAAGGCATTGGTTGGCATAAAGAAGCTAAAACAGCAAACACTACAATCACTGAACCTCGAGCCAAACCTCTTTATGCTAGTATACAAGCATTTAGGCAAGAAACACAGGCATTTGCATTTCATGCAATTAAAGAATCTATGAATAACGATAATCCAATCGCATTTTTTGTGCTTGGCTCCGGCCCTACTATGGGCCATGAAGCACCAATTATACAATCTATCAGTGAATTGGGATATACATCATTAATCACCGTAACAGATGTTGATGCCTCAAGCGTTTCTAATCTTATTGAAAGCAAAGAAAATCAAACTGCTGACTCCGTAACCATTGGCGACAAAACCCTTACTAACGCGACTATTGCAAACGTACGTTATTTTGATATGAACAGGTGCGGTAAGTATGAAAATACAGAAAAAGATCTCTATGATGTTGTGTCTTTTGCTATTAGTGCCCACCAAATAGCACAAGCCAAAGATGGTCACCCCAATGTTTATACTCGGCTTCTAAAAGACCTTACCCAAAAAACAAAACCAGGTGGATTTATTTTTAATCCAGATGTAGCCGCAGGCGTAGTGTATGAACTGCCTTTTATTCTTGGTAATATTACCGACCGCGAAGGAAACACCACCAAAGCAAGTGAATTAAACCTTTCCACACTGGCTGTGGAAACTGATGATAGTCACGTCAAAATACCATTTCCGTTACTGAAACTTGTGAGTGAACAACCAACAAAGTTAGTGGAGCTCCACGGCAAAGGTATTTATCACTTTAATGGCTTTGAGGTAATTAAGATCTCTAAAGATATACTACCGCAATTAGCAGAAGAATTTACACAAGGTAATTATGAGGCATGTTGCGAACTGGTTAGACAAGAAACAAACATTGATGTACTTGCACTTCAAGAAACCATTCTAGCAAATATCGCAGCAGAACATCAACAATCTGCTGCTGGAGTTAGCCGTTAGTGCCAACTGCCGCTGCAGCACTGCTTCCTAAACAACTCACAGATACCACCTGCTGAATCTGCTCTGGCATCACATCCAGTGTGCTTTGAGCACTCTTATTAAGAGCTGGATGTAAACAAACTAAATGAGCTGCTCCATAAACTACTAAAACATTATTATTTTTAACGTCTGTTAACAACTCATTTATCTTACCGAGCAAATACTCATTTCTAATGTGACTGACGTGATCTGCCATCGTTTTAAAATAATGATTATCATCCGCAATCGGCTCTAAATCTTTTATCTCTAAATCCTGTATTTGTTTTGTTGTATTATTAACACGTGTAAACCAGCTATAAAATCGATCACAGGTAATTGGAGCATGTTGCTCCCTAAATTTTGATGTAAATAGCCCAGGTGTCTTTATGATAGAGTCAATCTGAGCCTTTATGTCATCAACAGGATTTTTTTTGTGAATAAACTCTCTTAAAATATAAAAGCCAATATAATCATCCGTATCATAGTTTTTGGCTAACAATTGTTCGTGGAGTACGTCATCACTTATTTCTCCTCCAATAACATCAATCTTTTTTTCATGCGCACAACAAACTGCAAAAGCACACTCAGAACCGTGGCTTGTAAACCCTTTCTCTTTTTCTTGCTGGGCTTTTTCTTTGAACCACGGTGATTTTGGCTCATCACCAACCAGACCTTCTACAATAATAACGTTGACAGGCTCTGTATCTAAAACATGCTTAACTAAGTCTTTAGTAGGACTATCAGCTACGTGCTGGGCTCCAACAAAATGAAGTCTCTTATCCAAACCTTCCACATTATATGTATAATGCCTAATCAAAGGGTAACTCAGACCATGTGGTCTAAAATAACGTACTACATCTTCTTTACTAAACAAAACTTACCATTTTACTAACTATTGCACAGAAGTGCATTGTACTACATAACACGGCTAGTTTCAAAACCAATTCTTTGACACTTAAGAAACTCGTATTCAAAAATACTATTCTTAAAATATCTCAAATCCAACATCTCTGCTCTTTCTCCATGTCACCATAGCAGGATTTTGGAGAGGTTCATGTGCTTTAGAAACCTTGGTTGTGCTAACACGGTCATTAAACATGTCTATTGCCTGTTTATAACGCTGTTTGGAATCAAGTTTAACCGATCCATCTGCCAGCAATTCCAGTGCTAGGTCACCAACATAATACGCCACATTACCATTGGTGGCATTGACCCGGTAAGCATCGCTGTTAATAGTATAAAGTTTTTTAGCTACAGAACATGTAATAGGTCCAAAGCTTTTGTGACGAGGACTAACTACCGACACAAAGAAACCATCCGCCTCTAAAGACGCTGCATCCGAATGGATATGACAAAAGGGTGTGATATCATCACCATATTCATTAACAATATGTATATTCCCAAATGCAAATGCTAGGTCAGAGCTAGTACTACCAACCAAATCATTTGGCGATGGAGCACATGATGATAATGCGAATAACCCAATTAGTCCAATGGCAACACGACGAACACATGACATAATGATTCCCCTCCTATCAATCAGTTAATGGGTAATGTGTAATTAAGTGATAAAATTTCTGTACCAGGATTATCCGTACCTAAACTTGCATTCGAGATATGAGAAAATCCAACTCCCAAGCGCATTCGATTATCAAACTCATACGCCGCTTCAATTTTACTTTTAAATTCTAGATCATTACGAAGGTTTACATTTTTATCACCATAGTGAAATAACCCTGCCGAGAAACTACCTGAAAGAATAATAGGGTCTGCAACACGTACATCTCGCATTACACCAACTGACAAGTACCAATCATCATCAGAGGTAATCATTAATGAACCCACAGGACGAATCCTAAAAGGTAACTTAACTTGATCACGATACTCTATCGTATAGGCGGTAGCTCCCTCACCATCATCAGAAGCGGAGCGCACTACGTTATAAATACCGACTTGACCACTTATATAAATCGTCTCATCTTCTTGAAGTTGTTGTTCATCGATATCCGCTGCATATACCCCGCACGACACCCCCATAGCAACCAACGCTGCCAAACATGTAATCTTCTTTTTCATCATAATCCCCTTAATTAATCTAACACCTAAACTTCTATCACACCCCTTCTGGATTCGGCTTACCTACCGGTTTAATGCTGGGTCGACGACGTGGCTTTTTAACTTTATCAGCTTTACTACTTGTTGGCAAAGTACTTACCTTTACCGGCGCGTTGCCAGAGTCTTGATTGTTGTTATCATTACCCTTATTAATTTTTTTGCCTTTGAGTATATTGTCAATATCTTCACCAGTTAGTGTTTCATATTCTAGTAATGCCTGAGCAAGAATTTCCAACTGATCGCGATGATCCTCTAAAAGCTTTCGTGCACGCTGGTAACCTTCTTCAACAAATAGCTTAATCTCACTGTCAATAAGATTGGCTGTGTCATCTGATACGCTGCTACCTTGCGAAAATGATTTACCTAAAAACACTTCTTCTTGATCAGAACCGTGAAACACCGGACCAAGCTTATCACTCATTCCCCATTCTACAACCATTGACTTTGCAAGGTTAGTTGCATACTTAATGTCTGATGATGCCCCTGAAGTAACCTTTTCATGTCCAAAAATCATTTCTTCGGCAACACGCCCACCCATAGCAACGGCCATGTCAGCTTTGGCTTTTTCACGAGTCAATGACAAACGGTCCTTCTCAGGTAAACGCATTACCATACCAAGTGCTCTGCCTCTTGGAATAATGGTTGCTTTGTGAATAGGATCAGAAGCCGGACAATGAATCGCCACGATGGCATGACCTGCTTCATGGTAAGCGGTAAGCTTCTTCTCATCCTCATCCATCACCATGCTTTTGCGTTCTGCGCCCATCATGACTTTGTCTTTAGCATCTTCTAGCTCACTCATGGTAACAACTTTTTTGTTCCGGCGTGCAGATAATAAGGCAGCCTCATTGATAAGGTTAGCCAAATCAGCACCGGTAAAACCAGGTGTACCACGCGCAATAACTTTAACATCCACATCCGGAGCAAGTGGAACTTTTTCTATGTGAACATTTAAGATTTCTTCACGACCTTTAATATCAGGCAATCCAACTACCACCTGACGATCAAAACGACCTGGACGCAAAAGAGCTGGATCCAATACATCGGGACGGTTGGTTGCCGCAATAATAATGATGCCTTCATTGGAAGTAAAACCATCCATCTCTACTAACAGCTGATTTAGTGTTTGTTCGCGCTCATCATTACCACCACCAAGGCCAGCACCACGATGCCGCCCAACAGCATCAATCTCATCAATAAAAATAAGGCATGGTGCATTCTTCTTACCTTGCTCAAACAAGTCACGTACCCGACTTGCACCAACACCCACAAACATCTCCACAAAATCCGAACCAGAAATGGTAAAAAACGGAACATCAGCTTCTCCTGCAACGGCACGAGCAAGTAACGTTTTACCGGTTCCTGGAGGGCCTACCAATAAGCAACCACGGGGAATTTTACCACCCAACTCACTAAATTTTTCGGGACTTTTAAGAAAATCAACAACCTCTACTAAATCTTCTTTTGCCTCTTCTACACCAGCCACATCCTTGAACAACACTTTTCCTTCTTTTTGATCAAGTAAGCGTGCTCTTGAACGGCCAAATCCCATAGCCCCTCCGCCACGACCGCCACCTTGCATTTGGCGCATCACATAAATCCACACTCCAATGATAAGCAGCATTGGAAACCACGATATCAAAATATTAAGCAATAACGACATCGAGCTTTCTGCTGGACCAGCAAGAATTTCAACCCCCTGGTTACGCAAATTATCAACCAATCCATCGTAACCTGGGTTGAAGGTAGAAAATCCACCTTCTGACATTGATTGCATATCACCTTTAATAAGCTGACCGCGAATCTCTACACTACGCACTTGCCCAGCATCTACCTTATCTAAAAATTCAGAAAATAAGATTTCTGGATATCGTGTAGACTGGGAATAGCCATCAATAACATCACTTAGAATAATCAATAATAATAATATTGCTGTCCATATAAGAATAGATTTTCCAGCTCGCATAAGGTGATCCTAACAATAGGTTATGTTATTCATTGAAACATCCGAAGGTATAATAGATGCATCATAGTAATTAATGTGGGGCACGGCGACCGTTTTTTCAAGTATTTTTAAGGCTGGCAATGTATGAATAATCAACTTTGGTAAACTTAATGGCCCTAAATTTTTCTTAATGCTTGCAAACCCACTATCCATCAATGGTTCAACTCGCGCTGGTACATCACCTGCTTGGGCATAATAACAACTCACCCTGCCATCCCAAACAACTTCTTTATTTGTTAGCACAACCGAACTATTTTCAATAGCTGACATTTCACGAAAAATAAGTAACTTGCCCCTGTTGGATTTAAATACACACCCAGACAAGGTAGCACCTGTAAAGTGATTCCAGTCAAGCAGCCGCTCAGCTAAATGCTCAAGATTTTCGAATCGTGGTTTATAAAAATCAACATTTAACATTCTCATCCAACTGGTAAGCATTCTAAGCTGAATCTCTTCATCCAATTTTTGCCACGCGCTCATATCCACACAAATATGGCTTGGTAATTCAAATACAGCCACCTGGCTCATCAGAGAGTGTAATTGTTTATCAAGCACCTGTTGAGCACGCCTCATATGCTTGGCAGTTTGACACAAACGCTTTGTAATAACATGCTTATCTGCAAAACCATTCAAAAACTGCCGAAACTTTACCCTGTCATACTCCAATGAATCATTTGATGGGTCTTCAATCCATTCAATTTTTTGCTGCTGGGCATACGCAATAATATCTTGCTTGGTCACTTCCAGCATCGGACGTATTGTAATTAACCCATCACGGTATTTGATGGGCTCCATTGCCGCCAGACCATCAACACCACTTCCTCTGGCAAGCCTCATCAATACCGTTTCAGCTTGATCATCGCCGTGATGTGCAACAGCCAATACATCAATACCCAATGTTTTGCATGTAGTGGTAAGCAACTCATACCGTGCATTTCTGGCATGATGCTGAATATTGGAGCTAGGCTTTTCTCCTCTCCAATGTAATATGTGATGCTCGATCCCTGAATCTTGCAACCACGCATGAACCTGCTGAGCTTCAGATGCTGACTCACTCCGAAGTCCATGATCAACTGTTAAAGCTACAAGGCGTATATTGTTAGCCACAGACCATTGCTTAAGAACATGAGCCAATACCATACTATCTGCACCTCCAGAAACCGCAACAGCAATGCTATCTGAAGGTTCTAATAAATCCAATGTACTGGTAATAACCGAATAAAAAGACACAACGTCAACCTAAAACTACGAGTAAAATTTAATTCAATGCATCAAACCTGACATGATAATCCTTGCCGTTCTTGATCAATCTGCGCTCTTAATTCGTCTGGCATCGATGGAAAATCATCTAATGCTTTCTGCCAGGTAACACAAGCTTGTGTTTTTTTCTCCAACTTAGCCAAAGACATACCCAACTTTAGAAGGTTATTAATCACCTTAACACCATCTGGGAATTGTTTATATCCCTTCATAAAATAAACAGCAGCCTGCGAATAATCTTCTTTAACATAATAAATCTCTGCAAGCCAAAAAGTAGCATTTTCAACTAACTCATTTCCTTCATTGCCAACAATAAAATCTTGCAGCACTTTCTGAGCCTTGCCATAATCTCCTTGGCGCAACAAAGCAAATGCTTGTTCATATTGCTCTGAAGGTGAAAGAGTAACCGGCTCAGATTCTTGTTTAACAGATAAAGCATTCGCCACCGGCATATCTTCAATCACAACGCCTTCTGCTTTTTTCTGAAGGACAACACCTTCACTCACCTCCTGATTATCTGGCTGAACAGCTTGTGTGGATAACATTGCCAACTGATCGGCTATTTGCTGCTGGTATTCTTCCAAGGATTGCTGCATCCTTTCAATACGATAATCATATTCTTCAAATCTTCCTTCAATCGAACGCATCTGCTCTTGCAACTGGGTCATTTGCACTTCCAGTTTTGGCTTTCCTCTGGAGTCCGAGTTTCCAGATTTAGGAAGACGATAAAATTCTTTTTGGAGCATATTCAACTCCCCTTGAAGACGACGAACCTCATCTTTGAGCCTATCAAGCTCAAGAGAATCAGCAGCCATCGTACTTACCGACATGGTGATAACCAATACAACAACCGGAAACCAATAAAACCAACGTATCATTACTTATTCCCTCAATTGGTTAAACATACAAAAAAGAGGCCTGAACATTTAACATGCCAGGCCCCTCTTATAACATTTTTATTCGCCCCTGGGGAACTATAAATTATCTGGAACAGTTACACCCCGACGATTCTCTGCATAAGCAGCTGCATTATTGCCAAGCACTGCAGGACGCTCCTTACCGTAGCTAACTACAGTAATACGAGAAGAAGAAACACCCGAAGATACGATGTAGTCTCTTACTGCATTAGCACGACGCTCACCTAGAGCAAGGTTATATTCTCTGGTACCACGCTCATCGCAGTGTCCTTCGATGGTAAGATTAACGTGAGCACGCTCTTTTAACCAAGCCACCTGACGATCTAGTACGCTCTGTGCGTTACTATCTAGCACTGCACTATCGAAGGCAAAAAACACCCTGTCACTCGCACGAACTGGAGAATCCTGGTCTCCACCAACAAGTGTAAAAGGTTCGACATCTTGACTGGCATCAATATGCTTCTGAGCAATTTTTTCAGTCACAACTTTAGAAGGAGAAGATTGTGTTGTGCTACATGCTGACACAAACAACAAAACAGCCATAATGGCTAAAAGCTTTGCATACATGAACCGGCCTCTTTGCAGTTAATTAAGTTAGCGGCATTAAACTATTAAATACTAATTACACGTTTTGCTCATATGCGTCAAACGGTTTTTTCAAACAATTCTTCGCCAATTTAGCGGCCCAACACAACAAGCTTGCACACCATGTTTTTTACCCCACCCCAGGTGCACAGATACATACTATTTTTATGCATCATAAGGTAGTATGAACTATCACAACAATGACGACCACGCAGGATCCGAAGCTTGGCCCGGTGTAATCACTTTCTTTTCATTTCTTCCTGTAATATCAATCGAATGAATATACCATGTTGAACTACCACCAAATGTTTTTGTCTGACGAGCAAACATGATAATACGACCATTGGGCGACCATGTTGGCCCTTCATCCAAGAAGCTTTCTGTAAGTAATCTTTCTCCTGTACCATCAGGATGCATCACCCCTATATAAAATTTTCCCTTATGCATTTTAGTAAATGCAATATAATCACCACGAGGAGACCACACGGGCGTCCCGTATCTTCCTCGTCCAAAACTAATTCTTTTCACAGCAGAGCCATCTGCTTTCATTACGTATAATTGTTGAGATCCACCACGGTCCGAATTAAACGCAATACGCTTACCATCTGGCGAATAAGATGGCGATGTATCAATGGCAGGGTTATTCGTCAGCTTCACCTTTCTGCCTGTATGCAATTCAAACGTATAAATTTCACTATTTCCACCTTCGGATACCGACATAATCACTTTTTTGCCATCAGGTGAGAAACGCGGCGCAAAGGACATGCCCTTAAAACGCCCAACAAGCCATTCTTTGCCCGTGTCAACATTACGTATAAATACCTTGGGAACCGTATCTTGATAGGATAAATAAATAACCTCTTGGGCCGTAGGTGAAAAACGCGGCGTAAGCACCAAATCACTACCATCGGTTAAAAATCGGTGGTTGGCACCGTCTTGATCCATAATAGCAAGACGCTTGATACGCTTTTTCATAGGACCACTTTCAGCAATATAAACAATACGCGTATCAAAATAGCCTAGTTCTCCAGTCATGCGATGATATACTTCATCCGCTACCATATGTGAAATTCTTCGCCAATTTTCTAAATTGGTCGAAAATCGTTTCCCTGCTATCTGTCGCTGAGTCAGGACATCCCACAAACGAAATTCTGCAGTAAACCCTGTTGCTCCCTCTGCATAGTCAATACTTCCAGTAACTAGCGCAGCTGCATCAATATACCGCCAATCCTGAAACTGAGGTAATGTATGGCTACCATGAATTTTTTGAATATACGCATCTCGATTAATACCCTTAAACATGCCAGATGAGACAAGGTCTTTTTCAATAAGCTTAACCACATCTTTACTGAGCTGATCAGCATGTTGACCATCAGCACCAAACTGAGGAATTGCAACTGCAATAGGGTCAACATTCCCTTTGGTAACAACTACATCTAATGCATAAGAATTAACCGCAACGACATACACACATGTAAGGGCCACAAGAACAAGAAAATGACGCATAGCAAAATAAAACCTCTTAAGGATAACGCATGCGAGTATATCGTCTTAATCAACAGAATGGAACCCCTTCTACCCTAACCAACAAAAACTATTTTCTTATCCTTATTCTTTTTCGTTTAACCTTCTAAGGATTATAATTTAGCATTCGGATCACAGTCCAAAATACTCGTAATAGTATCGAGAATTTCATCGATATCAAATGGCTTAGTGATATATCCACGTGCACCAAATTCATACGCCTTTATTTTGGTTTCTCTATCATCGCGGACCGTAAAAATAATCACTGGTAAGCTTGGCTCATCATAATGCAGGGCCTCTAGCATCTCCATCCCATCCATATCTGGAAGACCAAGATCAAGTATCACCAGATCAATAGATTCTTCACCTAGTTGCTTGAAACCATTCACAACATTATCCGCTTCAAATACATTAAACCCTTCACTTTTAAGCGTCGTCTTTAAAAAGAATCGGATTGTTTCAGCATCATCTACAATTAATATCGATCTTTTCTTTTCTAGCGAATCACCGCGCTTCTTATTCGAAACAATAGTCCTGGCTGGATCGCTAGCCTGTACTGTCATACATAACTCATTCATCATCATTTTTTCTCCACTTTTTGATTAGACACTCTTGCTTTAGGCAAGTATATGGTAAAAATACTACCTACCATATTACCCTGATCATCATTGTTATTTGACACACTAATTGAACCATCATGAGCCAGTAATATTGTTTTGCATATTGAAAGGCCCAACCCTGTGCCCGCAACACGATGATCTCGTTTGGTTATTCGAAAAAACTTATCAAATATTTGCTCCTTTGACTCTTCAGGAACTCCCCTGCCATAATCAATAATACGAATCACCGCACCTTGTTGATCTATCGCAGTATCAATAATAATATCTGACTTAACCGATGAATATTTTACAGCATTATCAACCAAATTTTGCACCACTTGCTCCATCATCGTCACATCAACCATGATATCTACTGACTCACCTTGCTGTATAATGTTGTGATTCTTGATTCGATGCTTCATGCGCTTTAAAACATCTTTGATCATCTCTTTTACAGATACCCACTCCTTATGTAGTACAATCGAGCCCGACTCCAACTTCGTAACACTCAAAATATTCGAAATAAAACTATTAAGCCGCTCAGCCTCGTCATGAGACGTTTGTATCAAATTCAATTGATCTTCTTTTTTTAACTTTTCTGGCATTTTTAATATCGCCGAAAGAGAACCGATAATTGATACTAAGGGCGTTTTCAAATCATGCGTAACCGAAGATAATAATGCTGAACGCAACTCTTCCCTTTCTTTGAGATTTCTTTCATCCTCAATGATTTTAGAAAACTGAGCATGTTCAATTGCCACTGCAGATTGATCTGCAAGCAACTGCGCTAATTTCTTATCAAAATTATCAAGTGCATTTATATCTTGCATATGCACCACCAAAACTCCAATGTCTTTACTTGCTGTAATCATAGGTAAACTATAGATACTTCCTGAAACACCCTGTAACAGATTCGTATTTCTATCTAACCCAACGGGGACTTTGTTTTTCCAACTTTCAAGCACCAAGTCACAATCTTTCAGCGAAAAACACTCAATTTCTTTTAGTGACTGGGTTATATCTGCATTCTTATCTGGCAAGATAATATTCGCATTGGTATGAAGAATATTGGCAATCCCTTCCTCTAAGGTATGCACAACCTCTTTCTTATTTTCACTAAACACCAAATGCTCATATAGCTTATGTAACGCAACAATCCGTTGTTCACGTTTCTTAAGGTCGTTCAACCTTCTTCGTGAATGACTTCCTACAATGGCAGCAAATAAAGCCGACGCCATAAAAAGTGTTAAATTCACTCCTTCATTTGTTGTATCCAATGTAAAACTTAATTGTGGATACTGAAAAAAGAAATGGTACCCGAAGAAACCCATTGCCGCCGAAAATAACCCCGGTATAAAACCATATTGGAGTGCCGCGATCAATGTTGCTAAAATAAACAGGATAGAGGCGTTATAGGTTGCAGGGCTACCATGCATACTAGATAGCCACACTAATATATAACCAACAACGCCTGCACCCAATACGATACACAAGGACTTTACACAATCACCCCAATTTAAACGGGTCATTTCGCCTAATTTAAAAAAATGCAACGCATCTTTTTTTAAGTCGATTAACATGTAGCTATTCCGTCCTATTGATTATCTTTAACTACTACAGCATATTGGCCTAAGGTACTACGCAGCATCCATGCCGCCTTCTCATGAACAGCCATACGCTGAGTAAGCATATCAATGGTAACTTCATCCTCAACCAACTTTGCTTTATTAATAACATCGCGGCACTCTCTTGCTACCGTTTCATGACCTTCAACAAGATTCCTAACCATCCCTACCCAATCAGTAGGTAAGGTTGTATCTTCTTGAATATCACTAAGCTTTGCAAACTCCTTAAATGTTCCAGGAGCTGTAATACCTAAAGCACGAATGCGCTCTGCTAGTTCATCAATAGCTTCAAATAATTCCCGGTACTGCCTTTCAAAAAGCTCATGTAATTGAAAGAAACCACTTCCTACCACATTCCAATGATAATATTGCGTTTTCAAAAACAGCATATAGGAACTCGCCAACACACGCTCCATTGCTTCTGCTGCAGCATAACGTTCATCCTGATTGATACCTGTTTGAACTTTTTTAGTATCTTGATATTTAAGGGACATAATACAATACTCCTTGAGTAGTTAATTAATTGCTTTGAACAACTACAACTATGAAGGAAACAGAATAAATATTCAGTACTGTTATTGTTTTATTAATATAAAAAAAGCATAAAAATACCTTACAATACGCCCTAAACCAAAGATTTTAGATCACAAACTCAAATAGAAATAAAGGCTATTATACAGTAGGTTCGTCCAAACGATAACCAATTCCAGCTTCAGTAATAATGTAAGACGGATCCTCAGGATTATCTTCAATTTTCTGCCTTAACTGCCCTATATAAACACGTAAATATTGTTTATCATGAACATGAGCATTTCCCCAAACCTCTTTCAGTATTTGTTGATGCGTTAGCATTTTTCCTTTGTGGCGTATAAAATATGCCAATAAATTATATTCTTTAGGAGAAAGCTCTATAATGTCTTGGCCTTTAACAACTTCATGTTTCACCAAATCCACACAGACATCACCCACCGACAACACCGTATCCCCAACGTCCTCCTTAATACGTGAGCGTATAGCAGATTTGATACGAGCAATTAATATGTCCATACTAAATGGCTTAACAACATAATCATCTGCACCTAACTCAAAAGCACCAACAATATCTTTCTCATCTTCTCTAACCGAAAGTACCAATATTGGGATATCCGACCACTGCCTTAATTTTTTTATTACCTCTGTTCCATCCATATCTGGCAAACCAAGATCCAAAATGATTAATTCTGGTTTACGTGATGCGCTAAGCCGAATCGCATCATTACCATTTTCAGCTTCCTGGACATCAAAATCATTCGCCGTTAGTGTCACGCTAAGCATTTTTCTAATTTGTGGCTCGTCATCAACAACCAAAATGGAAGGCTTTGAAGATTTCATTATTATCTCTTATATAACGGTTTAGTTTTAATACATCTGAGAAGGGTCAAATGTTACATTCATATCACGCCACGAACTGTAATTTTCTTCTGGCAAATCTCTAAACGGACTGGCTGCCTCAATAGCACGCAACGTCGTATCGGCAGCTGCCCTAAAAAAAGGGTCCGTATGATAACGCTGTTGGTCTTTTATTTGGCGTGCTAGCACTTTACCGTCTGATGCTAATGTTAGCACCACCTCTACAATAGTCTGTTTGGCATTTTTTGCTCCAGGCAAAATTGACCAATGGTTACCAATTTGACGCTTAATCCTGCCCTGAAGAACTTGCTCTTCATTCGCGGAAAGTGGCTTATCATCTCGATAATTACTTCCTTCAACATGCGCTAAATCTTGTTCAATATCCTCAAACGCTTCATCTATATTCACTTCATCTTCATCAGGCTCAAGCTCTATTGTTTCAAGAGCAGCAATTTCTTCAAAAACATCATCCATTGTTAATGGATCGGGTTTTTCTTCAACTGGTATCTCTTCTTTTTTAGCAACTTCAGAAGGTTTCTCCACCTCTTCTTTAAGAGGAGGTGGAACAATGACCGGAGCTTGCTTAGGCTTAGCAATAATTTCCGGTTTGGGAATATCTTTTTTTACTTCAGGAAGAGGACTTATATCAGGCTTCTTTATTTTTGGCTTTGGCCTGGGCTTATGTTTTGGTTTTATTTTCATTGGTTTAACATTTGTTACCTCAGCCAATGTCAATAACTCAACCGTAACAATATCTGGTGTTTGTAGTACCTTGGGTTTCATGCCAGGCATACCAATTACAAACACCGCTATTACTATCACATGGCTTGCACCCGAGATCCAGGCGCCAGTATGTCTTTTAATAGAAGATAGTAACCATATTGCCATAACACTTACTGATCTGTAATTAATGCTACCTTTGTATATCCGGCATGATTAATAGCCCCCACTACATGCATTACCTTACCATAATCAATATTACGATCCCCCCTGACATAAATACGCGCATCATGTTTTTGGTGCAAAATAGCATTCAATTTCGTGATTAAATCACCAAGTTCTACACGTTGCTCTTGTAAGTAAATCGTTCCTTTTTTATCGATGGTCACTGCCAACGGTTCATCATTATTTGTAATCTGCTTAGCATCCGATTCAGGCAAATCAACACTCACCCCTGTAATCATCATAGGAGATGTCACCATAAAAATAACAAGCAACACAAGCATAACGTCCACCAACGGCGTTACATTAATTTCTGCCATTGGTTTATAGGAAGTTCTACTTGTTAACTTCGATGGTTTATTCATGACAACACCAACCGTAAATAAGAGGTTATTTTTCCTTTGTTTTATCAAGAGACAACGCCAGTACTGCGCTCAACTCATGACTAAAATCTTCTAGTTTCATCGAAACTCGGCGAATTTCATTGCTGAAGAAATTATACGCCACTACTGCAGGAATCGCAGCAAACAAGCCAATAGCAGTAGCAAGCAAAGCCTCTGCAATACCTGGAGCAACTACTGCTAAGGTAGTATTATTTGCTGCAGCAATTGCTTGGAAACTATGAACAATTCCCCATACCGTTCCAAATAAACCTACGAACGGAGCAGCTCCACCCACTGTCGCTAATACAATAAGGTCTTTTTCCATTTTTTCTAAGGCTTTGTTCTTTACTCTTTCCAAGGCAAAGAAAATACGCTCCCTAGCCTTTTGTTGCAACTCGCCACTGGGATGTTTTACGTCTTTTAACAATCCCTCATTAATTTCGTACATACCTGCAACAAACATCGCAGTCATCGGATTATCAATGTTCTTTTTTGAACGAGCATAAAGCTGACTTAACGCTTTGGAGGCACGATATGTTTTCTCAAACACTCCCAATTTTTTCTTATGACGTTTTAAATAACGCCATTTATCAATAATAAGTGCCCAACTCCAAAAGGACGTCAATAACAACAATAGCATAACCAATTGAACTACAATATCAGCTTGCATCACAAGGCCCGTAAATGACATCATATCTTGACCCAAGGCCGGCATGGAAGCAGCAGTATCGACAACGCGATCCGTCATAATTGTTACCCATATTTAGAATTTTAATCACCCCAACTATAGATAAAAACCTAAATATTTTTAGATAAAACACAATTTATCGTTAAAATATTGGACCCTTATCCATAGTTGGAGCCTAATACCACATAGTACGTCACTCTTTTACTAGAACAGAACAACAAAACAAGGATAATCCCCGTTTAAATGCTCACACACCCTAATAAATATACGAGCGATGCACTATACATTGATTATTAACAACGTGGCCAATATAATACAAAAAAAAACATCACTAGGCTACATTTATGTCATCACATCCGGTCATTGGTATCTCGTTAGATCACGAACCAGAAGGCGGTTACGCCAGTACTCCATGGTATGCATTGCGTGAAAATTATTGCACAGCTGTTAGCGCTCATGGAGCACTTCCTTTGGCAATCCCACACGAAATGGACTTGGTTGAGCACTACGCAGACCATCTGGACGCTCTTGTTCTTACCGGCGGAGGATATGACATACCACCCACTTATTATGGTTCACGTCGGTGTCATGACACCATTAAAAGCAACCCCAAACGAACTGCTTTTGAGATTGCACTTGCCAAGGCAATGATACCAACCAACAAACCAATTTTAGGGATTTGTGGTGGCAAAGAATTATTGTCCGTGTTATTTGGAGGAACACTTATTCAACATATTCCAGACGAAATTATCTCCCCCATCGAACACAGGCAAAAACCGCCATTTAACCAACCATGCCATGAGATCACCATAAAAGAAGGTACCCTCTTGCATCGTATCACCGGAAAAACGCACGCTTATGTTAATAGCGATCACCACCAAAGTACAAAAGACCTACCCGAAGATATTGTCATAAACGCACTGGCACCCGATGGTGTCATTGAAGGAATTGAACATCCTGATCATCCCTTTTGCCTAGGCGTATTGTGGCACCCTGAACATATGGCAAGTCCAATCGACAAGGATATTTTTGCCGCATTCGTAAACGCAGCTAAATAATGGAATCACCACACGCCTCCTCACGCATTGCTAAATTTATTGCACGTGCCAGCAGTTATTCACGCAGGCAGGTAGAACAACTTATTATTGACAAAAAAGTAACACTCAATGGCAATATTGTGACCACTCCGGTCACATTTGTCACAGACACAGATACCATTACCGTTGAAGGAAAGCCTTTACACAAAACACCTGTTGCTCAGTTATGGAAATTTTATAAGCCAGCTAAAATCATTACCAGCAAAAAAGATCAAAAAGGCCGTCAGACCATTTATGACGTTCTACCAAAGAAGCTCCAATACCTGACCTATGTTGGACGCCTCGATTATATGTCAGAAGGACTATTATTGCTCACCAATGACGGCCAACTAGCTGAAAATCTTACCCATCCCAAACACGCCCTTAAACGCACCTATAAGGTTAGAGTCCACGGCAAACTTGACGAAAAGAAACTTAAAAAAATTAGCAACCCTATCACCATTGATGGCGTATCATACAACAAAGCCACCATAAAAACTCTCAAAACAGGCAACCATAATCACTGGTTACAAATCACTCTCACCGAAGGAAAAAACAGAGAAATCAGAAAACGTCTTGCCTATATTGATCTTGAAGTTAACAGGCTTATTCGCACCCACTTTCATACTATTTCATTAGCCGATATGAAGCCAGGTGAAGTATCTGAAGTTAAAGACTTTGAACTTTAACCATACATCAACATGTGTTAGATTTTTAATAATTAATTACAAATTCAGTAACGAGTACCAATCTCATGCGAATTATTGCAGGCAAACACCGGGGCCGAAAAATCGAAACCATCGACGACAAAAAACTAAGGCCTACACTGGGCATAGCGCGTGAAGCAATGTTTAATATTCTTACGCATGGTAATATCCCACATCACGTACAAGAAGCTGTCGTACTTGATTTATTTTGTGGATGCGGATCTTTTTCTATGGAAGCCTTATCACGAGGGGCTGCTCATGTAGTATTAATCGACATTAGCCAAAAGCATCTGGACGTTGCACGTAAAAATATAGAAACAATCCACGAAGCTACCAATGCTACTTTCATTCGCGCAGACTCATCCAACCCGCCACCGGCATCACGACAGTGCAATATTGTATTTCTAGACCCACCTTATAATAAGAATCTTGCAATTGGATCATTACTCAAAGCCATTGATGCAGGATGGATAGACGATCATGCGGTTGTCATCATTGAAACATCCGCAAAAGAACATTTTAGTGCACCCGCTGGATTTATGATCCATGATCAAAGAAAATACGGAAATTCTAAAATTCATATATTAATTCGTGAGCCCTAAAGACCATGACATCACAGATGCAACAACATCAGCATAGCGCGGTCATGCGGGCACTATCACATGTTAAAGACTCGCAAGTCGTCATAAAACAAGGCAACCAACCTGGTCACCGCTTGGTATCACATCAGCTGACCATATCACAAACTCATACCGATGATGTCACTACAGCACAACGCGGCATTGTCGATAGTAGTGCCTACTTCTTAAAATTTCATAATCCAGCACTTCACCAACAATGCTATCAGCATCTATCAGACCCCAGAAGCAAAGCACTAGCAGATGCAGCTGAGCTTGCAAGAATCGAATCAATTGCTGCCAGAGATTTACCAGGAATTGCCCACAATATTGCAGACAAAATCAATTATGATACACAATTAACCAACCAACCAGATATTGATCTGTCTGTAAGAGCGTTAATTACCCATCTTTGTACTGGCATAGAAATACCCAATACATTAGTTCCAGGAGTAAACCAACTCCGTGCTCCCATAGCCTCTTATGCAGACGCAATATTAGAGAACCTAGATAACCAACAATTATTTTCTAATGTCATTAACGACATCATCACATTATTAGAAGATCAACAATCCACGCATAACGATGAAGAGAGCCAAGAAGATCAATCTGAACAACACAGTGCTAATAACCAACAACACGACGAACAAGAAACAACATCCCATGATGACACGCTTTCTCCGGTGACTTCATTTGAAGAAACCACCAATGCTAATGCAACACAATCAACGCAGCAAAACACATCACAGAACACAGCAACGTCAGATCATGATTTACTTGAATCCAAACAACATAATTTATACGATGGTAGCAGAGATATTGCCGTCAATTATCATGTATACACCCATAGTCATGACCAAATCATAGATGCCAACAGCCTTTGCACCCATAAAGAACTGGTGCGCTTACGCCATACACTTGACGACAGATTGGCACGCTTACCAAGCATTCCCAAAAAACATGTCTACCAATTAATACGCACCCTCATGGCAGCCGAACAATTTAGTTGGTCTTACAATCTAGAGGAAGGCTTTCTTGATAGCGCACGACTTAGTATGCGTATAGCGCAACAAGATTATCCTTATTTTTATAAACAACGCCAAACATCAGCTCATCACAACACTGTTATTTCTCTTTTATTAGATAATTCAGGGTCCATGCGAGGACGTCCCATTACCTTAGCTGCCATGAGCGCTGAACTTCTTGCTAAAACATTAGAACTTTGCGGTATCAAAATTGAAATACTTGGCTTTACTACTGCCACCTGGAAAGGCGGGCAAAGCCGAATTGACTGGCAAGAAGCAGGATCTCCACCAATGCCTGGAAGATTGAACGACCTGCGTCACATTATTTACAAGCATGCTGACATACCTTGGAGAAAGTCTCGCAATAATATTGGCCTGATGCTTAAAGAAGGTATCTTAAAAGAAAATATCGATGGAGAAGCAATATTATGGGCTCATAAACGACTCCTAAACAGACCCGAAAAACGTAAAATATTAATGGTAATATCCGATGGGGCCGCTGTGGATGACAGCACCCTGTCGGCCAATCACCCTAATTACCTCGATGATCACTTGCACCAGGTCATTCATTCTATTCAACAAAAAGGAAATACGGAACTTGTTGCCATCGGTATCGGACACGATGTTACACGCTACTATAGCCAGGCTGTCACCATTAAGGATGCTGACGAACTTACCAGCACAATGTTTGATCAGTTAAGTACGTTATTTTCAACCAACCCCAACAGCATGGCCTATAGCCACGCCTAATTGCAAAGCAAGCATGAAAAGCCTAGTGGCATTCGCCTGCCTGCCAAAGCCTTGGCGTAGACTGGAAATGAAATACCATTTCTTTGAAAAAAAGAACTGGGTATATAATGTAAATGGGTGGCGTTCTTACTACCTAAGCAGCTTCAGTTGCTTCAGCTTGATCGTCCTTATCTTTTTTAGGAGTCACTTTTTTTTTATCACCTTCAGGTGCAGTCTCAAGACCCACTACTTTTTCAATTTTACGCTTAATCTTAACGGCTTCTTCTGTAAGTTTGCGCGAAGACGTTTTAAGCAAAAATTTATCCAAACCACCATTATGGTCTACAGTACGTAGTGTAGAAGTAGCAATACGTAACTTAAAGGTTTGATTAAGGACATCACTAGTGAGTGACACAACCTGCAAATTAGGCAAGAAACGACGTCTAGTCTTGCGATGTGAGTGAGACACATTATTTCCTGATTGTACGGTTACGCCCGTAAGCTGACAACGTTTCGCCATGGTTACTATCCTTTAGCCAAAAACCTAATATATTTTACAAAAAAGGGACTGCTAATTAACGTAAAATCCTTAAAAGGTCAAGAAGATTCTTTGTAATCGGCACCAATTGCCTCTTTAATTGTTGCAAAACCATCATTTCGTATCAAACGAGGTAATTCTTTATTGATCTTAGCAACCAACGCAAACCCCTGATATATAAGGGCTGAATATAACTGCACTAAACTAGCACCGGCTCGAATCTTTGCATAAGCATCCTCTGCGCTGGCAATTCCACCCACTCCAATTAATGGAATTTTTCCACCAGTTGCTTGATATACTGTAGCTAATGCCTTGGTGGAACGATCCATAAGCGGCCTACCACTTAAACCTCCTCCTTCCGATTTTTGATGTGACTGTAACTCTTCTGGTCGAGATATTGTAGTATTACTGACAATCATACCATCAAGTTGATATTCTAATACCACATCACACATCGAGGACATCGCATCTGCATCTGAATCAGCATCAATCTTCAACAATAACGGAACTTTTGCCTCTCCCTTATCTTGGATCTCTCGTGCCTTAGATGTCATTGCCGCCATAAGTAAAGCAAGTGAATCTTTCTGCTGTAAATCCCTTAACCCTGGAGTATTAGGAGAAGAAATATTCATCACAATATAATCAGCGTAATGATATACCTTTTCAAGCATCACTACATAATCATCTACCGCATCCTTGGTTGTCTTATTCTTGCCAATATTAATTCCAACGGGCCCCAAACGGGTATGTTGCTGTAAATTTTTCAAGAAAATATCTACACCCGCATTATTAAATCCCATACGATTAATCACCGCCTGATCTTCCTCTAACCTAAACAATCTTGGTTTCGGATTTCCATCTTGAGGTTTAGGCGTCACTGTACCCACTTCTACAAAACCAAACCCCTGTGAAAACAAACCACCTACACTTTGAGCATTTTTATCAAAACCAGGAGCCATGCCCACAGGATTATCAAAATCAAGCCCAAACACGTTAGATCTTAACATGGAATCAACCATTGGAGCATTTTTAGGTATCACATGATACTGTAAAGCCCTAAGCGCTAGATTGTGCGCCTTCTCTGGGTCAAGTTTAAATAATAGTGGCCTAATTATCGGATAAAAATGAAACATAAAAACCTGCCCAGCTTGATACCATCTTTTTGTTTACACATAAAACCTGCCTAGGGTATAGTGGAAAAAACACTAATATGGCATCAAAATCAACCCCAAGGATAGCATTTTCACCCGTCGTTCATGAAAAACATAACGTCATTTTTTACAAGCCTGCAAACTCATACCACTGGGCTGTGTATGGGCTTTGTCTTGTTTGCAGGTAATGTTTTGGCTGCATCAAGCCATACCGGACTGGACCTAGTTAGTTCGAGCAAACCCGATATTCCCCCTGAACACACATATCCCATTCCTTTAGTAGTCGAAGTAAACGAAAAAAAGAAAATACCTGCTTACTCAACATCTTCCATTGATCAGGCCATCATTTCCATTGAAGGCTCGGTTGCCGAAGATTTACTTGGCACCCCTATGGCAATTGAGCCAGAAAATATGATGGGAGTAAAAAAACACGACCAACCTGAAGATACTATTCCTCCAAATCATCGCTCTTTATCCAACTTCCTCGATGACAGTACTATTCCATCTACTCCTGAAGTTATCACCACTCAATCTCATCAAAGTGATGCAGGCGACCCTCAACAACGTCGTATACTCTTACATCACCTCCAGAATTTTGTAGGCAATGATACTGCTGTTAAACCTACCACCACTCAAAATGATGATTTTGAGTTTCTTATGCTATCAACGGAACAACCCAACGATACTCCAACAAACCTTGCAAAAGAGCTACCTGCTACTCTAACCACAAAAGAAGAAAAGCAACCAGAAGCTACCACCCCAATCAATAACATTTCTTCTAACACTATTGAACAATCCCTTAGCCAACAACCCATTGCGTCTAAACAACAGCTACGCGAAACACCAACACCTCCTGCTCAGGAACCTGAAGATATTCTCCCCATAGAGCCATCTAAAGAGCAAGAGCAAGAACAAGAACATGCTCATCCAGATATCAGCAATCATGACAAAGCCTATATTTCTCTTTTGCAGAAAAAAAGCGAAACAATCTCTCAAGAAAATCAACTAAGCCAAGAAACAAAACAAACCCTTCAAGAAACATCGCAGATACTCCTCCACAAAAAAATTGAGGATGACAAACAAAAACAGCAAGAATTAAAGAAAATTTCTATCTCTAGGCAACAGCACTCTAAGAGCTTTGATCCCTCCCAAACAGAAGAAACAGAGCAATCTAAAGAAAGCGTAGCCAATGACTCTGCATCATCTAAAGTTAGCGTCTATAACAATAACATCACAAAACGCCGTAAAAATCAGCACGAGGACACACTCAAACGTGCATATAAAGCTCTTATGATTGGGCAAATATCAGCAGCCATAAAACTTTACAAAGACGTACTTGACCACGAATATGACAATGAAGACGCATTATTTGGCCTAGCAACCGCTTACCATCGTAACCATCAACTGGACCAAGCCCGGGAAATATATACCGACATCCTCAGAAGAGACCCCAATCATCGCGAAGCCTTAAATAACTTCATCGTACTTGCTGCAGATGAAGCTCCGCAAGATGCCCTTATAGAACTTCGCAAGTTAGAGCGCATTAACCCTCGCTTTAGCCCTATTCCTGCCCAGATTGCAATGATTTACCTTAAGCTAGAACAACCTTCCATGGCAGAACAATACCTCAAGCGTGCCATTACGCTTTCGCCCAGTAATGTTGTTTACCGCTACAATCTTGCCATTATATCCGATCGCTTAGGCAAGCATCTTCAGGCTGCTAACTTGTACGCAGAAGTATTAAATGCCGTCGAGCGCGGCGCCAATATTCCTGGGTCCCTGAACCAAGTTCGTCAGCGCCTCGACTACCTCGCAGCCAAGATAAAGCAACGCAAGCAGCAAGGATATTAATATATTCTTAACACTATTATTGTATAGTAAATACAAAGACAAGCAGACATGCACCTTATACCATTGTTAGCAACCAAGCATTTAGTTTGAGTACGCATGGTAGAATGTCTTGGTAAGGTATACATATATGGATCTAGAAAAATTACTTAATCTTGTTCACGAGCGCGGCGCTTCAGACCTTCACCTTGTATCTGAGCACCCACCTGTGTTGCGTATTGATGGCGACATTCACCCGTTATCAACCAAAACGCTTACCAAAGATGAAGTCCAGTCCATGCTTGACTCCATGATGTCACCTTATCAAAAAGATGAATTTTCGAATAAGATGGATATTGATTTTGCCATTCATACGGAAAATAATATGCGTTTTCGGGTCAACGCCTTTCAAACACTACACGGTCCTGCCGCTGCATTACGATTTATTAATGCTGAAGTCCCAACCATTGAGTCACTTAAACTACCCAATATAGTCACTGAGCTATGCAATCTACACAAAGGACTTATTTTGGTTACAGGTGCTACTGGTAGCGGCAAGTCAACCACCCTGGCAGCAATCGTCAATTATATTAACACCCATTATCCCAAACATATTATTACCATTGAAGACCCTATTGAATATATTCATTATTCTAACAAATCACTTGTAAACCAGCGGGAGCTTCTCACGCACAGCCAAAGTTTTAGTAACGCACTAAAAGCTTCTCTAAGGGAAGACCCTGATGTTATATTGGTGGGTGAGTTACGCGACTTAGAAACAATACGCTTAGCACTTACTGCAGCAGAAACTGGTCATTTAGTACTTGCCACATTACATACCAGCTCCGCATGTAAGTCAATTGATCGTATTATTGATGTTTTTCCTGAAGGAGACAAAACCATGGCACGCACGATGCTTGCCAGTTCCCTTAATGCAGTTATTACCCAAGTACTTGCCAAACGACTAGATGGTAAAGGACGCATAGCATTGCATGAGATACTACTAACCAACTCAGCTATTCGTAACCTGATACGCGAAAATAAAATTCAGCAGATACAATCTGCTATGCAAACAAGCTCTAAAAGTGGAATGTCAACCATGCAAGACGCTGTAGAACGCTATGTTGTTCAAAATATTATTAGCAAAAAAGAAGCCGCTGCTATTTTAAATGAATGCCCTCATGATATTAAGCAGCAATCGCAGTAAGAAATGCATGTTCTAGATTCTGATCTTTATATTTGGCCAAGAAGCCATCCACTGACCCTTGATAGACAAAATTAGCATTATGGATGATAGCGACTTCATCACAAATTTCTTCAATATCAGATAAAATATGTGACGAGAAAAACACACTATTTCCTTGATCTGTATATGCTTTGAGCATTGATTTTAGTTCAATACGAGCCTTAGGATCCAGACCACTCATTGGCTCATCTAAGATCAACAAGGGAACATCTAACAAAAACATCGATAACAAGCCAAGTTTTTGTCCCATACCCTTAGAATAGCGCCCAACCCGATGATCTAGCACTTGTGGATCTAAATGTAATTGCTCTGCTTTATTTCTTGCTTTGTTGATATCAAATGACTGTCCATGATATGAAAGTGCTAACGATAAAAACTCCTTACCTTTTAACAATCCCGATGGCTGAAACTTTTCAGGTAAATAGGCAATATGTTGACGCGATTTATCCAACGATGCGTTTTTCCCAAAAAAGGAGACCTTACCAGAACATGCCGATAATAAATTCAAAATAATCTTGATAAGGGTTGTTTTACCTGCTCCATTAACCCCTACAAGACCATATATCTGACCACTATTAACCTGCAAATTAATTGCATCTAATACTTGATGAGTCCCAAAACGCTTAGAAACGCCTTCAATAATAAGTGGAACACTATCTTTTGACATTTTTTTTCCTACATTATAATGATATTATTTTGACGTGATTTTCTTCACATGAGCCGTCATCTGTTTAACGACTATCATACTCTTACTTTTCTAATACTGCTTTTAACCTGTCAAGCCTAACCTGATCATAGACTGTTATACTCTCACGTATTCCATGTCCTGGATCAAAAGGATCATACTCTGCTAACTGTGCTTCTGATATTTTTCCTTCCAATACACGCATTAATGTCGGCACAAAAGATTGATGCGGTCCAAGTAAAACCGATACTCTCTGGGTTGCTCTATCAATAACAATATCTCGGTAATTAGACACATAACGCATATCATCTTTTAAGGCAGGCAATTGCGACCATAAAGGATAATGCTGTGATAAATTGTTATCGCTATAAATAAGTATCACTTCATCTGGTAAAACCGATGCAACATCAATCCCCTCAGGCGCAGCCAACGTATGATGGGTCACTTGCTGATCATTAATCCAGATACTCCAAGAATCGTCCGATACATACACGACTGAGTTTAAATAAATGGCAGGTTTTTGAAATGGCACAACAACTTCTTCTGGCGCTTGCTGTGCAGGCGATTCTGCCAAATCTTCTGCAGAAGCACCATCGGTTGCCACTTCATCTTCAACAAGACTTTGTTGAAATAATTTTTGTGCCTCTTCAATCTTTAACATATCCTGTTCTGTAAACATGAATGACCCCACCCAACGATCAGAACCATCCTGCGCAACACTTTTTTCAGACAATATTGTCACCAACACACAACATGCAAACACCCGTCCACAACAATAAACACATTGCCAAAAATCAAATAACCTGAGCTTGTGAAATAAACGCAGTCGCCCAAACATGGTCATCACCATACCAAACCTTAAGAAAATGCGGGTAAAGATGCCTCTTTTTTTCATACGCTAGCCTTTATCCTTTTGCTCATCAGACTCACTCTGCCTAGCTTGTGTTCCATACCACTTGAGATATATTCTAGCACTAATTCCTTCTATAGGATTACCGTTTGCTATTGAGGCAAGAAAATCTTCTGATACCAAATTGTTGGTTTTGTTCATTGAAACTTGTACAACATCAACATAACCGGGCATTTCATGGATTAAGGCCCTCATAAAGGCAAAAACTTCTTTGTCTGTAATTGACTCCAAACTTATTTGAACATCACTGACATAGACATCGATGGTTTGGGTGATCAAAAATTCATTCTCATGTAACACCGGACGTTTGAATGAAGCATCCAAATCAATAATGCCAAATTGCTCTTTAAGCTGCATAATAACTTTTTTTGCACTACTAATTGATAGTCCTTGTAATGGCGCTTTAGGGCCACTTAGCTTATCTATAATGGCCTGCGCTTCTAGATGCTCTTGCCTAGCAATCTTAGATTTTACTTTACTTGCCTGAAGCTGAGAAATACGTGACTTTAGCTTACGACTATCTTCTTCTAGACCATCGTTCAAAAATGTCATAACAACCAATACCATTGTAACGATGCCAATGGTCACCAAGCCCATAACTCCTCTTACAATCAGCCTTTTTTTAAGGTAACCAGCTTTCATTATCGTCTCTTCTTCTTTTTGTCTTCATGATCACTAAAAATACGAATTTGAACATCTACTGAAGACTTGAATTCATCCATGGTGATGGTATCAGGCAACTGAGAATGTTCAACACGATATACAGATAAAGCTTTTGTTATATTGTCAGTAAATTGGTCAAAATTAACAAACAAACTATCAACATTCTCTCCTACATTCGTAAAGATAAATGTTACATCCAACGACTCACTTCCTTGCAATTCTTCTTCATTATCAATCGATTTTTTCTTACGCTTTTTTGATTTCTTTTTTGTGTTGTTATTACTTTTTAACACCGAATCATACTTCCACTCAAACGACGAAACAATACCATACCCAGACACGCCAGCTGCCAACATACCCAATATGTGATGCGGGTTAGAAGAGGACATCTCAAATACGCGATGTACATGCGCAATATCCAAAAGTTGTTCTGCAGAGTAATAGCTTGGTTCAATTTCACCATCTTGATCTTTGGTTTTCGTAACCAATATTCTTTCTTGGTTACTACTTTTTGAGATCGTATCATTAAGATCAAACCACACGTAACCTTGCCACGCAATAATACCAACCATAACAAGTGTAATTAACCACGTAGCGACTAAAACAGCGGTTCCTCCATTGGCTAACAATTTTAGCTTTTTTAGCACCGGAGTAGTAAACTCAAGTTTCGGCTTGTTTTGTGCAAACATATAACCTGAAAACACATCCATATAGCACGCATCTAAATCAACAATTTGCTTAATATCAAACTTAGAAGCGAGCATATGTGGCGTAATTCCAAGAAGCGGCTTACCTAATATGGTTATATCATCAAGTTTACCGACAATACCTTGAGATGCCACTACCATGACATCAATTGTACCATCCTCAGGAAATGATAACCTACGAAGATAATCAAGAGTATTAAGTATCTCTTGTTCAATATCGCCGGCAATAGTAGGAGATACCATATCCAGATTAATTCGTATCATGCGCGTGAACATCAATTTACCTTCATGGTAAACTGCCTGTCTAAATCCTCCTGTCTTATGCGCCGTCATGATTAACTGCCAATCAGAAACAGAATCAACCTTTGCTATTGCTTGGTAAATAGCCGGAAGCCTCTTTGACCAAGAAGAAGCTTCCAAAGGAAGCATATAAATACCATTTATATGATTGGGAACAGACAATGCAACATCTAACCACCCTTTTATCGCCCGGTTCATTTTTGTGGCAACAAACATATATATCCAATCTTTGCGCCCTCCTTTGGATCTTCCCAGCAAATAAGCGTCTCTTATATCAGCATCTGGAAATTCACGTGCTAATCGTTTTGCTAGCAATTGATTGATATTCATCATTCCTACGCCAGGAAGCGTATGTTTTTCATAAGTTTGCTCAGCATGATTCAACAATAGTGATATGGGAGCTTTAGGATTATCCGCAAAAAAATCTCGAACTTCCTGTCCATCGTGCTGCTCATGCGTAACCATCATGCGTTTGATAAGATTCTTGCCCGCAAAAAGCTGCAAATAGGCCCCTTCATCACCGATAATCACAATAATTGACTGCCCTTTTCCTCTACCAAACACGTAATTTTCCCTTTTAAAACCGATTAAAAACTCATTTGACTAAAACTATCATATAGCGGACCAAATACAGCCAATGACATCCATAACATTAACCCACCCATTAAAATAGTAAGCGCCGGCTGGATAGCACCAACCAAAGCATCAACTCCATCACTGACTTCTTCATCGTAGAAGAAATTAACATTTTCTAATGTAATATCTAATTTTCCGCTTTCTTCTCCTACTTTAAACATACGCACCACCAATGAAGGAAACTGCCCAGAAGCACTTAATGAAAGTGTTAATGAATTCCCTTCAGCCACACTTTTTCTGGCATTTGAGATATGCTGCTTAATCACCAAATTATCGACCACAGATGCGGCAATATCCATACATTCTAAAATACCAATACCACTGCGATACATAATACTAAAAAAGTGACAAAACCGCGCTAATTGTGTTTTGTGAACAATAGAACCAATAAGTGGAAGCTTAAGCTTAAAAGCATCCCAATAATACGAAAATCCAGGAACAAATTTTTTCATCAATTTGATCATCACCACAACAAATACCGGAAAAGGAATAATCATATACCAATACCGACCAAAAAAATCAGACGTAGCAATGAGTGCGGTTGTATATACAGGCAAGTCAAAATCTTGCGACGTTAAGAATGACGATAATTGAGGCACCACAAACAACATCATTAACGACAAAATACCAATCATCAATGCTAACAAAAACGATGGGTAATAGGTTGCCTTACGAATACGTTTTTTTACTTTGCTTACCCATTTTAGATGATTGGTTAAGTGATGAAACACTTCGTATAAATTTCCTGTCTTTTCTCCCGCCTGAACCAGGGATACAAAAATAGTATTAAAAACTTTAGGATGCCGTGCCAAGGCAGCAGAAAGCACATCACCACTTTTAACCCGTTCATAAATATCAGCAATAATATTGCGCATTTTCTCTGATTTGGTTGTATCTCGTAAATCCTCAATAGAATCCAAAATAGGAACCCCAGCCCTATCTAATTGTTCTAAATGCACACAAAAAACAATCAGGTCTTTATCGCCAACATTATCTAAGAAACTTAAACTGCTCTCTTTTACCTCCCGGCAGGTAATGAGATCAAGCGACATAGTACTAAGACGTTCTTCCAAATCAATATCATTGGCCGCGGTAATCGTACCTCTAACCTTACGACCATCTTGATCTAATGCTACGTAACTAAAATTTGGCATATAGCATTTTTCCTTTAATCACTGAACGCCTGTTATCCGCCCTAGCTGTCACAATCAATGCATTTTATCTCAACCGACCTTCTTACCCTAATCTCATAATACCAAGCCAATAGTATTATAACCTTTCGGTCATATCAACGGTCCTTATAAGCTCATCTATGTCGGTTATTCCTTGCAACACCTTGGCAATACCATCTTGCATCATTGGAACATATCCTTTCTTTAACGAATACGACACCATGGTTTTACGCGTAGCATTGGTTGCAATAAGGTCATCCATTCCTTTGTCTACCGGAAAGATCTCATGAACTGCCATACGCCCCTTATACCCCGTTCCAGAGCAAATATCACAACCATTATGGGCATAAAGCTTTATTTTCTTTTGCTCAGGCAACCCCAATAAACGTAATTGCGAAGGCGTAGCAATGGTCTGCTTTTTACATGCACCACATAGTTTTCTTACAAGACGCTGGGCCAACACACAAATGAGACTACCGGCCAGTAGATGCTGCGGCACACCAATATCCACAAGACGCAAAATAGCCCCTGGTGCATCATTGGTATGAAGAGTAGTAAAAACCCTATGACCGGTCATTGCTGCACGCATCGCCATATTTGCAGTTTCTTCATCCCTTACCTCACCAACAAAAATAACATCCGGGTCCTGGCGCATCAGTGATTTCATCCCCGATACAAAATCCATCCCCTTATCTTCTTTAATATCCGACTGACGCAACATACTTAGTTGGTATTCCACCGGATTTTCTAATGTCATGATATTAATGCCGATGTCATTAATATAATTAAGCACTGAATAAAGGGTCGTTGTTTTACCGCTACCAGTTGGACCAGTAACCACAATGACTCCTTCAGGCCTCTTTAACAAACGCTTGAGCATCTTTTCATTATGATCACTTAACCCTAGTTCATCTATATCCATCAATGCCTTTTGCTTATCCAAAATACGCATGACAATATTTTCACCATAAACAGTAGGGTGTGTGGCTACACGAAAATCAACTTCTCGTCCCAAAACCACATAACTAGTACGACCATCTTGGGGATTACGGGTCTCGGCTATGTTCATACCCGACATAATTTTGATACGGACAACAACAGCCGGCCAATAATCTTTGTGGAAGCTCAACACCTGAATTAACTGACCATCAATACGATAGCGCAACCGCACAAAGGCACCTTCAGGCTCAAAGTGAATATCCGATGCTCCACGCTTAATAGCATCAACCAAAACAGCATCAACCAATCGCACCGTAGGGTTAACATACCCCTCTTCTTCTCCGCTTAGTTGACGAGCTTTATTATGTTCAATTTCTTTTAAAATGCCTTCAATGGTTGTCTCATAACCATAATATTGATCAATAATTTCTAACAAATCAGATTCTGGCGCATATACTGGTACAATTTTTAAATGGTCATCAAAATAACGACTCAGCTGATCAATGGCCAATATGTTATAAATATCGGTAATGGCAACCTGAACCGAATCACCCTCTATATTAATAGGTATAGCCTTGTGACGCTGGGCAATTTCTTTGGGTACAAGTTGAATTAATTTAGGATCCAATACCGTTTTTTTAATGTCAAATGCTTTACCCCCAGAAGATTCAGCCAACATTTCGCTTAACGTGCTTTCAGTAACAAACCCCATATCAATAAGTACAGCGCCCAATGTCTTACCTGAAGTCGCTCCGGCATGCTCTTTCATAGCAATACCAAGCTGATCTTTTGAAATAAGACCTTTTTCCAGTAATCGCTGCCCAATTGAAATATTTCTCGAATCATCTGGTAGTTGTTCAACCATCATGGCAGAAGATTGCTTAACTTCATCTACTATTTGCTCAATTTGTTGAATATTAGACTGAGCATCTTTGTCTTGAGGTTTCACTGGTTGATATTCACTGCCATTAGCCTGCGCAGGCTGAGGGTTATCAGATAACCCCTGATCACCAGCACTCTGTGCTAGCCTACGCTTTGCTTGCATCTTAGCCTCATCAACCTCAGACTTCCTGGGCATGGGCGTTGGTGTTTCTGTCACACGCTTGTCCCCCTCTACTTAAGCAGGCACATGAACTAACCGTTATTTCTTACGGAAACTATCAATACTAATGACGTTATTAACTGTCTCTTGATCACCATCGGCTTTCTTCTTGCGCTTACCGCCTTTTGCTCCTTTAACGGTATTTTCCTTACCCTCACCAAGTTCATCATCCTCGATAAGTTCGGTTACTTCAGAGAGCAACTGAGCTTCTTCGCTATGCCTAAATTGCAGCCCAAACTTCACACTTGGGTCAGCAAACGCAACCAACGAATTAAATGGCACCACCACCGGTTCCTGCTGACCATCAAAACTCAATGTCACCTTAAAACAATCATCCAGCACTTCCAACCCTTCAAACTGGTGCTGTAGCACTACTGTCATTTCATCTGGGTATTTCTGGCGCAATGTGTCAGACAACTCCACACCGGGAAAATTAGTAACAAAAGAAATGAAAAAATGGTGTCTGCCAGGCAAACCTTCTGCCACCACACGCTCTAGCGCACGCTTGACAATAATATGCATAGCATCATCTATTAACTGACCATAATCAATAAATTCGTCATCCATAGGCGCTTTGCCTCTACCTGATACTTTAATTAAACCACCATCAAGCAGCATCCCCTACGCCAGAAACACTAGGCCCAAGGCACAATTGATACATACTTAATTATTTTTTGTCTTCATAAGGACCATTCTAAACCGGCCAACCACGAAAAAGCAAGAGAAAAAGCGGCAGAGCTTCTGTTGCTCGGTGCCCTGCCAAACCGCCCTAATGATGGATTATGCAGCTTTTGCAACAGCTAGAGCTACACCGTTATCATTAGCGGCTTTAAGACCGTTAAAGTCAAAGCCAGCAAAGTTATCGTTTGCATTTATTGTTGTGACTCTTTTAGCGGTAGCGTCATACCGGGTAAAAATTAACTCTTTATTACGCACGTCGATGCTTTGTCATCCCCACCAAAGCTTATACATTTAAAGATTATAAGCTTTGGTGGAGATGCCGGGTACTGCCCCCGGGTCCGCAACGTCTATTCCAGAAAACCATTTATTACCATAGTCAACTAATTACGAAGACACCCTCATTATAGCATAACTGCTTACATAAATGCAAATTCCATCTATAACAAATAACAAAGTTATGCACTTCGTTCTTGCAGGTTAACCGATCATAACGCAAGAACACCGACATTTTCATTATAAGCTTTATTGTTTAAAACCTCTGTTAAGACCATTTGCAACCTCAAATAACAACTATGGAATTTTTCTTCTTGTGCGCCCTCAGCAAGCCATGCTACATATGCAACCATAAAAACATTCATCATCGATATTACTCACGAGACAATCATGACCCTAAACGCCCTTCAAGAAGCCCAGATTCAACAACAACAAGCCAATAAATTTTCTACAAAACGCCCTTCTGTTGACAGCCTAGAGGCAATATTATTTCAAGCCATCCCCATGTTAGACCATGGCTTTATTCGTGTAGTTGACTATATGGGCAACGACGACGCCATTGTTCAAGCTGCCAGGGTCTCTTATGGCACAGGCACCAAAAAGGTAAGCCAAGATGCCGGATTAATTCGGTACTTACTTCGTCACCGCCACACCACACCCTTTGAGATGTGTGAAATAAAATTTCACCTCAAAATGCCTATTTTTGTTGCTCGCCAATGGATCAGACACCGCACTGCCAATGTCAATGAGTACTCCGCACGTTACTCGGTAATGGATAATGAGTTTTACATTCCTTCACCCCAAGAGCTGGCAGCACAATCCACTAAAAATCACCAAGGCAGAGGTGAGGAGCCACTTAGTCAAGAAGAAGCACAAGAGGTGATAGACATTCTTAAAACGGACTCGGCTCAATGCTACCAACATTATGAGCAGCTCATGAACACTACAAATGAAGGTAATATTATTGACCCCAACAAAAAAGGAATTGCACGCGAATTAGCCCGCATGAACTTACCGGTCAATATTTACACTCAGTGGTATTGGAAAATTGACCTACATAACTTATTACACTTCTTGCATTTACGTGCAGACAGCCATGCACAATATGAAATTAGAGTTTACGCACAAGCTATGCTTGATATTGTGAAGCAATGGACTCCTATTGCCTACCAAGCATTCATGGATTACCGTGCCAATGGCATAGAACTTTCTGAGCAAGGACTAGCTATTGTAAAGCGCATGATTGCCGGCCAAAAACTATCCCAAGAAGAATCTGGTCTCGGCAAACGTGAATGGAATGAATTAATGGCTACGTTAGATTTGGCTTCTTAAACATAGACTCCAAGGAAAAGATGTACTCATGACAGAATCTGCCAATAGTCCAAGTGATCAGCACATTGTCCTTCTGGGACGCATATGCGAGCTTTGTTATGATGGCATAACATGCTTAGACCGCGTGCCATTTGAAGCTTACTACTACGAAAATAAAGAGTTTGAAGACGCCACACTCGGACAACATTATAGTAGTATATGTGATCGCATTTATTGCCTGCTTGACGGCATTAACCATGGCACAATCCACTATGACCATCGTAAACGCAACAAGAAACTTGAGCGCGATCTCAACGCATGCCGTACCTTTTTAAACAATGTGATACATAATGTTCAAAAAATAGTTAATATCGACATCACCTCCCCCATCATCATCAAAGAAACAATGACTATCAATGGCGATGAGTGCACGGTTCATTCAACCATTGAACGGGAACTTGTCGAATGCTGCAATTACATGGTCCATCACCTAGCTTTTATTCGGCTGATTTTATTTAGCATGGGATTTGCACTCGATGACATGCTAGGCATCGCCCCTGCGTCAGTGATCTATCACCGTAGTAAACTCGCGCCACAGCAACTTGATGAATTACTCGAATATAACCGCCGCATCCATACTCCTTCTACCAATCACGCTCCACAACCCCAAACTGCAGATGTTTAAATAATATGTGCACTCTTACCCTTATGCGTGCCAAATGTGACCAGTTCATTCTTACCATGAACCGAGACGAGAGTGCCGACCGGGTTGAAGCAAGACCTCGCTACTGGCCGGACTATAAAAAAGTATATGCACCGCGCGACACCGAAAGCCATGGAACCTGGATTGGCACCAATAAAAAACAAGCTGTGGCATGCATGCTTAATCGTTATGACCCTCATACAAACGAACACCCAAGACCCTCACGCGGAATGATTGTTCCTAATATTTTGAATACAGATAACAACAACGATAGCATCCAATATCTTGTTGACGAACTAGACCCAACTCCTTTTGCTCCTTTTACCATTTTATTATATGTACCAGGTGCAATTACCATATACCATTGGGACGGCAAAAATATATCGTGGGAACAAACAGACGATAGCTTACGCAAACCAATCATGCTTACTTCCTCATCTTGGAATGCAGAAAAGGTAGTTTCTTGGCGTAAAGCACTTTTTGAACATTGGCTGGACAGCGATGCACCTTTTCGTGAAACGGTACCTGCATTTCACCTAGAATCAGTCCAAGGATATGAAGGATGGGGACCATTTGTACGCCGAGGTAATATTCGTACCAATTCCATCACACAAATTGATCTTAGCTTAAGCAAAAAGAACATGGCATACTGGACCTATGAAAATCTTATATCAGTAAAAACCGACTCTCCTTGGTATTATACCGTCTAACCCTTGCTTTTTTTGATCAAGTCCCTATAAGAGAGCTCTAAAAAAATATCCCAAACCACTTAAGGAGTGTCACACAATGGCAATCGAACGTACCCTATCTATCATTAAACCAGATGCAACTAAGCGTAACCTAACTGGCAAAATTAATGCTGTTTTTGAAGAAAATGGCCTTCGAATTGTAGCCCAAAAACGCGTTCGCTTAAGTAACGAGCAAGCTGGTGAATTTTATGCTGAGCACAAAGAACGTCCATTTTATGGAGAATTAGTAGAATTCATGACCTCAGAACCAGTTGTCTTGCAAGTATTAGAAGGCGAAAACGCTATTGCTAAAAACCGTGAAGTCATGGGTGCAACCAATCCAAGTGAAGCAGCCGAAGGAACTATCCGTAAACTATTTGCTAACAGCGTTGGTGAAAACTCTGTACACGGCTCTGACAGCCCAGAATCAGCAAAGCGTGAAGTAAGTTTCTTCTTCAATGATAATGAGATTGTCGGCTAGTTACGTTAACAAGCCACATAAATACCATGAAAAGCCAGCCTTGTGCTGGCTTTTTTTGTGATACACAAAATTTCACGATATTTTACCAAAGACCCATTTGCAGCTCACCAACCTACAAAAATTAGTGGTGGACCAATCTGGCATTATTGCAAAAAATCGTTGGCGTATAGGAATATATTATGAACTACCAAGCAAGTCCCTAACCATACCAATAATCTTTCGGTTAGCCGGGGGCATGGGATAATCCTTAAGTGTATTCACAGCAATCCATTTTATTTCCTGACCTTCAGCACCGACAACCTCACCTTCCCAGTTTCGACATGCAAAAATAGGCATCATCAAATGAAAATCATCGTAAGGATGCGACACAAAAGTTAGTGGCAGCAAACATCCCGCACAAGTTGATACACCAAGCTCTTCTTTTGCCTCCCTAATGACCGCCGATTCAGGAGTTTCTTTGTCATGAACCTTACCTCCGGGAAATTCCCAATACTCGCCCATATGAGAGCCTTTGGGGCGCTTGGCAATAAGAATATTGCCCTCCTCATTAATCAGAACAATGGACACCACCAACTTTATATTGGTAGGTTCTTTGAGTTTTGCATCTTCATTTGGGTCACAACATGCTGCGGTCATGGCGTTATACTGCTTTTACGTTGGTAATGCCGTCGGCAAATTCTATTTGCAAGTCATCTCCTTGACGAATATCGTTAGCACGCGTTACCACAACATTACCATGTTTGACACATGCAAAACCACGTTCAAGGGTTCGTTTATAATGATAACTTTCTAACAATTTTGCAAGCGTATCAAGATTGCGATGATGGCGTTCAATCGTGGTATTAAAACTAGTATCCAAACGTGCTGACACATTCTGCAATCGAATACTACCCGTATCCACCAAATGTGTTGGCGCCTTAAGTTTAGCGCTACAAATATCCAATTGTTTTTCTTTAATCACAAACAAGGTTGGTAAAGCTTGTTGCAAGCGCACGCATAAATGATCTAGCTTTTGAATTTTATCATCCAATATCCGACTTGGGTGTGGCAATCCCCTGGCAAGGGCCATCAAATGTTCGTATTTTTCTTTTAGCAACCGTACTATTGTTCGGCGCATCCTGATTGAGGCTTGTTCAATAAAGGCAAGAAGCTCTGCTTTAACCGGCGTTGCCATTTCTGCAGCCGCTGACGGAGTAGGAGCACGTCGATCCGCCGCATAATCGATGAGTGTTGTATCGGTTTCATGGCCCACAGCAGAAATAAGCGGAATCTGGCTATTGGCTGCAGCACGCACCACAATTTCTTCATTAAACGGCCAAAGGTCTTCCAACGAACCACCACCCCTTGCAACAATAAGCACGTCAGGACGTAGGTGGGCAGGCATCACATTAAACCCTTCAATAGCTGCTGCAATTTGTGCAGCAGCCTGCTGACCTTGCACCAATACGGGCCATAATTTCACTAACAGCGGAAATCTCTCTTCAATCCGATGTAAAATATCTTGGATTACTGCACCTGTAGGCGATGTTACCACCCCTATTGAATTCACAAATTGGGGAATTTCTTTTTTTCTGGCTTGATCAAACAATCCTTCAGCAGCAAGTGCTTTTTTTCGTTTTTCAAGCAGTGCCATCAAGGCACCTTCACCTGCTAGTTCAATGGAGTCAATCACAAGCTGATATTTTGATTGCCCTGGATAGGTTGTCACTTTTCCGGTTGCAACCACCTCCATACCATCTTCAAAAGCAACCTTCATGCGCTCAACATTACCGCGCCAACACACGCCCGCAATCACCGCTTGTTCATCTTTTAGGTTTAAATAAACATGTCCTGATGGCGCTCTTTTAAACCCGCTTATCTCCCCTCTTACTCTCACATAACCAAATGTATCTTCAACTACACGCTTAATACCGTGCGAGATTTCACTAACACTATATTGTGCAATATTATGGGTTGTAGAACTCACACCATTAGTATTATCTGAAGAAGAAAATGACACCATATCCCAATATTATCTATATACCCATTATCCATACACCCATTTCTTTTTAAAAAAATGGTATTTCATTTTGCTTTTGCGCTAAAGCGCGACCAAGAAAAAGCCACTGGGGCTTTGATACTAATGGTAAAACCAAGTTGCCCTTTGGCTTGATTCACGATTAACACAAACATCTTATTTTGAGGAGAGAATTTACAGATATATGTGCAATGTGTATAGTGTTTTTCAAACAAAACAATTTTTGCAGCTCATGGAAAAATACTTAGCCGACGACGAAAAAATTCAGTATTCCACCTTTATCCACTGGAAAGTGTACCTGCTTCCTATATTATTTGCACTTGCTTGGTATTATTTGGATAGTGATATTCTTGATCCGTTTACTCGGGGCACCGCTATTATGAAGCTAGAAGAAGCTCCTAAGCTTATTAAACTAATGCTGCTTTGTGTTGCCTCTATCTTATTTGCAAAAGCACTATATTGCAGAAATGCTGTAGAATTTTTTGTGACCAACAAACGCATTCTTACTAAAAGAGGCTTCATAGCCCTATCTACAAAAGGCATGCCTTTATCGCATATTGAGAGCATCGACGTGGACCAAACATTTTTAGGAAGAATATTCAATTATGGAAACATAACTATCCACGGTACCGGCACCAGTACCATATTATTAACTGGCATTGACAAGCCATTTAAACTCCGTAAAAAACTTATATCTAATATGAATACTGGCAACACAAACACTCATTCACATAATCATCTTTATTCATGAGATAACAATAATTAATGAAAATCCAGGAGCTCTTCATACCAAGGAATTACGTTAGCTACGGTTCGATTCTGCCTACTGTTACCACCATACATAACATAATTACTTATATTACCCTCATGATGGGAAGCAAAGTAATCAAAGTGATTAAAAAATGACTCTTTAATAGTTGCACCACTTTTAAATTCAATTGCCAGAATATCACTAAAATGAGAAACAATTAGGTCAATTTCATGTTTATCACGATACCGCCAATAGGAAAGTGATATTGGCGCAAGGTGGTTATAAGTATATTTATAAAATTCAGAAACCATTAACGACTCATACAAAGAGCCTTTTATATCCATATTCATGAGCTGCCCTTGCTCTGTTACACCTATAAGACTAGCGACTAGGCCTGGATCATAAAAATAAAGCTTAGAAGACTTTATAACCCTTTTTCCTATACTTTTAGTATAGCTTGGTAGCTGAAATACTAAATAACTTGCTTCTAAAATAGAAATCCAATGCTTTACTGTAGGCGATGAAACTTGTAGGTCACTCGCCATAGTGTGATAATTAATCACCTGACCATTACGCAATGCGCATAATTTAAGGAACTTTGCAAATACCGAAAGATCCTTAATGTTCATTAGAGAGCGAACATCACGCTCAACATATGTTTTAATATAATTTCGGTACCATGGAAATATATCAATTTTGTTATCATACAATCCCGGATAACATCCCTTGATCAACAAATCATACAAGGGAGGTAGCACGCCTTCTGCTCTCAACTCAGCAATTGAAAGCGGCAAAAGCTCCATAACCGCAACCCTACCCGCTAAAGATTGTGTAATTGACTGTGCTAATAAAAAATTTTGTGACCCTGACAATACATATTGGCCGAATAATTTAGATTCATCTACATTAAGCTGAATATATGAAAATAATTTTGGCGCATATTGTGCTTCATCAATAATGAGTTTCCCTTCGTATTGACTTAGAAAACCTTTTGGATCTGCATTAGCATATTCCCTTAATACATGATCCTCTAAATTACAATATTGGTAATCTTTAAGTACATGCTTCAATAAGGTTGTTTTACCCGATTGACGAGGGCCAGTAAGCGATACAACAGGATACTGACTTAGCATCCTATGTAATTGTTTAACAATCATTCTTTTAACTATCATAGCCAAACAATACCATATAATCTGAGAAAAACCAAGCACTAACTTTAGATTTACCACCCTTTAACTTTAGATTTACCACCCTTTAACTTTAGATTTACCACCGCTGCACTTTAGATTTACCACCGCTGCACTTTAGATTTACCACCCCCTAGTGCTCCATATGCCAGCAATGACAATCTAATCATATTTACAAACCAAAAAAACTTTCTATGCTCTAGCCAAGCAATTTCTTATAACCAAAAGCTTTTTAGGCACTCATGAATATTCTTCTTATTGGCAGTGGCGGCAGAGAACACGCACTCAGCACTGCCATCGCAAAAAACCCTGACCTTGACACACTTTATGTTGCACCTGGCAATGCTGGTATTGCACAAATTGCCACCTGCATCAGTTTAGATACAAGCAATCACGAAGCAATTATTGATTTTTGCAAAACCAGCAATATTGATTTTGTGATGATTGGTCCAGAAGCGCCATTAGTTGACGGTCTGCATGATAGCCTCAAAGATGCAGGCATTTTAAGTCTAGGTCCATCAAAAGGAGCTAGCCAATTAGAGGGTTCTAAAGCATTCACCAAAATGATCTGTGACAAATACCATATACCTACCGCAGCGTATGAAAAATTCACCCAAAGCGAACCTGCCAAAGCCTACGCTGCCAAACAATCATTTCCTTTGGTTATTAAAGCCGATGGCTTGGCCGCTGGAAAAGGCGTGATCATTGCGCAAGACCTAGAAGAAGCAAACACCACGATTGAGGCTATGCTCGGCGAAAAACAATTTGGCGATGCTTCTAGCACTATTGTTATTGAAGAATTTTTAGACGGTGAAGAGATTAGCTTCTTTGCATTATCGGATGGCAATATGGTACTTCCGTTTGGCTCAGCCCAAGACCATAAGCGTGCATTTGATGGCGATAAAGGCCCAAACACTGGCGGCATGGGCACCTACTCCCCTGCCCCCATTATGACCGACGACCTGCACCACCGCATCATGCAAGACACCATCATACCACTGGTTAATGGCATGAAAACCGAAGGAATCCCCTACCAAGGGGTGGTATTTGCAGGATTTATGGTTAAAAACGGTGAACCAAAATTATTAGAAATCAATGTTCGGTTTGGTGACCCAGAAACCCAAGTGTTGATGAGTCGCCTCAACAGTGACTTGCTTACCTTACTTATTGCAGCAGCTAAAGGTAATTTGGGTGCCCAAACCGTAACCATGAAAGATGATGCCGCATTATGCGTGGTCATGGCCGCCAATGGCTACCCAGGATCTTATACCAAAGGTACCATTATTGAAGGCATTGAAGAATCTACCCATGATGACGTGATTATTTTTCATGCCGGCACCGACATTGACGATAATGGCAATATTATTGCCATTGGCGGACGTGTACTGGGTGTTACGGCCACAGCCCCCACTGTTAAAGAAGCACAAACCAAAGCCTATCAATGCATTGATTCCATCAACTGGCCAGAAGGATTTTGCAGAAGAGACATTGGCTGGCGTGCTGTGGGGCAATAGCCATACAGATGAATAATGCACCACTACCGGATGAATTATACAGTGCATTTGGCACTGATGATCTATGCACTATCTCTAAAGACAAGATAATTGAACAATACAACGTTGATTACTTCAGAAGCAGGAATCGCTAATAAAGCTTTGATGCTGGACTGCAAATAAAAAAACTCCCCACTCTCTGTACTCATATGGTCAATAAAGTGGGGAGAAATACGCTAATTAAATCAAAAATTTGTTTAATATTGATTACATCCCAGCTGCTGCAACTTTTGTTACATCCGCACCAAGGACACTACCAATACTTGCACCAGAAACCTGACCGGAAACTGATGCCCAGTAAATCCGTGCATTCTCTTGTGCTTGCTCGGTTAGTTTTACATCCTCTTTATGTGAACCTGTCCAGGTACGCGCTACTTCAGGAGCACGCGGGTCGGTATTATCATGAACAAAACCAGCACTGCCACATGCTACAACAACAGTTTTCGCACCCTCAGTGCAATAAGTCATGTCATAATGCTTAGGTTCCTTACTTTTATCTTTAGGATCAAAATGATTAGGATCATACCCCTCAAATTGCGGAAACAAATCATTTTTATATACAAGCGCTCCACTCGTAGGATTATGCTCTTGAACTGGAATATGTATCTTTGAAGGATCAACTTCTTGACCAGAATTTGCAAATAATTGCTTTGCATTAGAATTGGCATCCATTGCAATTATGGCTGGAGTACCAAAGTCTAATTCAAGTCCCTCAAGATCAAAAACGTTACCTTGACCATAAGGCAACCATGCAGATACTAAAACATGTGGTAATTTTGAATATTTAACGCCCATTGCCCTGAATTGATCTGTTTTATTGCCCGCATCATCACGTTTTGGTAAAAGATTTTTATACTCATTTTCAACTTCACCAACTTTATCTTTGTTAGCAAAAACACCAACATTACATGGCTCTTCACCTTTAACAGGAGAAAAATTAAGAAGTATACTCTCCTTAGGTGTACCAGAAAAAGTGGTAGCAAGAAGATCTTTCATATATTCTGAATTTCTAACAACATCGTCGGTTAATTCTTGGAATGAAAAAGTTGCCGGTAGTTCCGGGTTCGAAGGATTTAGATAACATTTCTGAAGCTTTTCAATAAGATCCGCATTTTTTTCAGCACCTTGCTCACGAAGCAACCTAATTTTAAGCTCAATTGCTGTGTTAATTTGTTCTGGCATTTTTTCTACCAAATGCTTTAACCGCACACGATAAACAGCATTAGCTTTTGCTTCTTCATTATCTTTATATGCATCTGGTAAATGCTGAACAGCTATCGCATGTATTTGTTCGAATTGCTTTGGAAGTGCATCAAGAACTCTCTTATGGGCTTTTTCTGCATCTATCTTTTCACTGAGGCTAGCAATCTCCTCACCAATATTTTTAAAAAACTCTGGATCCATAGAGACACCTTGTGCCATCCTGCGCCTCTCGTCAAGACCCTTTTGTTGTTCAGTCAATTCCTCAATTCTTGTTTCTTTTTCTTTAATAGCTTCTTTTAACTTTATAGGGTCTACTGGACGTTCTTGCTCGTTGATAAAAGGACCATTCACACCCCATGTACCAGGGTGACCTTCTTTTCTGCCATCTTCTTGAATATTCCAACTTACATTTAAGCTCACTTCCTGCGTTTTTGGATCAATCGTAACATACACATTTGCAGCATGATCAGAACCAAATTCATATAAGTTAGCTGGAGCTTCCACCATAACTTGTTTTAAATCAGCATATATATTATCTTTACTGTAAGGAAACTGTTCTCTTAAGGTTCCCCCTGCAACAGCAGCTGCTGCTGCTGCACCATCTCTAGATTCACCGGACATAATAAACCTCTATATTTGTGTTATTAATAAAAAATTATAGCAACCAACTTATATCACTTGATAAAAAATTAAATACTTAATATTTACTATTAATCAATTTTAAATATACTTATTTGCTCATCATGCTGATTGATTTTTATTTCAAAGAAATGGTATTTCATCTTTACCTTAACGCTCGCGAAACTGATACAAAGCAGCATAAAGGCTATTGCTACTTACGCTTTGGTGCTAATCTATATTTTTTGTAAACATGACAAAAAGTTAATTTATCCCCTTGAACTACTTACCAACACTTCCCATATAGTGACCATAGCACGGCAAATTGCTTCATTGCAACGGCATGTTTGCCCCGTAAATGCTACACAAAACAACTATACAACTAATATTTTGATGCAAGGATACAACTATTATGTCTCACGTTATTGGAATTGACCTTGGTACCACGAACTCATGTGTTGCAATTATGGACGGCAAAGAGCCCAAAGTAATTGAAAATGCCGAAGGTCGTCGTACCACCCCTTCAATGATTGCTTTTAAAGATGATGAACGTCTTGTAGGTGAATCTGCTAAACGACAAGCTGTCACTAACCCAGAAAATACAGTTTACGAAGTTAAACGCCTCATTGGCCGACGCTTCGATGATCCGGTCACCAAAGAAGATATGAAACACGTGCCATACAAAATTGTAAAGGCCAAAGGTGGTGACGCATGGGTTGAAGCTGGTGGCGAAAAATACTCTCCTAGCCAAGCAAGTGCCTTTATTCTTCAAAAAATGAAAGAAACTGCTGAAGACTACCTTGGTGGTAAAGTTGAAAAGGCAGTCATTACTGTTCCTGCTTACTTTGATGATGCACAGCGCCAAGCTACAAAAGACGCAGGCAAGATTGCTGGATTGGAAGTACTTCGTATTATCAACGAACCCACTGCAGCTGCACTTGCTTATGGCTTAGATAAAAACGACGGCAAAACCATTGTTGTTTACGACCTTGGTGGTGGTACATTTGATGTTTCTATTTTAGAAATTGGTGATGGCGTATTTGAAGTTAAAGCTACTAATGGTGATACATTCCTTGGTGGTGCCGACTTTGACAATAAATTGCTGAATTATTTGGTTAATGAATTCAAAAAAGATTCAGGTGTCGATTTATCGGGTGACACACTAGCAATGCAACGCCTTAAAGAAGCAGCAGAGAAAGCCAAAATTGAACTTTCTTCTTCATCTGAAACAGAAGTAAACCAGCCATACATTACCGCTGACGCTTCTGGTCCTAAGCACTTAAATATCAAAATTACACGTGCTAAACTTGAAGAACTTGTTGATGAGCTCATTGATCGTACAATAGATCCATGCAAAAAAGCACTTAAAGATGCTGGCCTTAAGGCATCCGACATCGATGACGTTGTACTTGTTGGTGGTATGACTCGTATGCCAAAAGTACAGAAAGTAGTGTCTGAGTTTTTTGGTCGTGAAGCGCATAAAGGTGTGAACCCTGATGAGGTTGTTGCCATGGGTGCCGCTATTCAAGCAGGTGTACTCCAAGGCGACGTAAATGACGTACTACTTCTAGATGTAACGCCATTATCTCTTGGTATTGAAACACAAGGAGGTGTATTTACTCGCCTAATTGACCGCAACACTACCATTCCAACTAAAAAATCACAGGTATTCTCGACTGCAGATGACAACCAATCTGCCGTTACTATTAGAGTATCACAGGGTGAACGTGAGCTAGCATCTGATAATAAATTGCTTGGTCAATTCAACCTTGAAGACATTCCACCAGCGCCACGTGGCATGCCTCAAATTGAAGTGACATTTGATATTGACGCTAATGGTATTGTGAATGTATCGGCAAAAGACAAAGGCACAGGTAAAGAACAACAAATTACCATTCAAGCTTCAGGTGGATTATCCGATGACGAAGTTGAAAAAATGGTAAAAGACGCCGAAGCTAATGCTGAAGAAGATAAGAAACGCCGCGCTGCCATTGAAGCAAAAAATCAGGCCGAAAGCCTTATCTTCTCTACAGAAAAATCACTCAAAGAACATGGTGATGCTATTAGTGAAGACGAAAAATCAGCCATTGAGTCGGCCATTGAAGACTTAAAGAAAGCAGTCGAAGAAGACGATGTTGATGCAATTGAGTCTAAAACAGCTGACTTAACGCAAGCTGCCATGAAACTTGGTGAAGCAGTATACAAAGCGTCTCAAGAAGAGGCTGCTGCTGGCGAAGAAACATCTGCAGACAACGAAGATAAAGACAACGTTGTGGATGCTGACTTTGAAGAAGTCAAAGATGACAACGATAAGAAAAACGGCACTCAAGGCTAAGAAAACCTATTGTGAATTAACATTTTTTGTCTTACAAGGAGCTCCTCTTTATAACATTGTTTTTAAAGAGGAGCTCTTTTTTAATTAAATAATAAAGCATATTCAACATGTCTAAAACAGATTACTACGAATTATTGGGCGTTGATAAAGGAGCCAGCGCTGACGAGCTTAAAAAAGCTTATCGCAAATTAGCGATGCAATATCATCCTGACCGCAATCCAGGTGATGAAAAAGCCGAACAAAAATTCAAGGAAATCTCGGAGGCCTATGATGTTCTCAAAGATGACCAAAAACGTGCAGCCTACGATCAATATGGTCACGCTGCCTTTGAAGGTGGCATGGGAGGCGGTGCCGGTGGCTTTGGTGGCGCTGGTATGCAAGGCAATTTCTCTGATATTTTTAGTGATTTATTTAGTGATTTTATGGGCGGCGGCTCAC
>MDSV01065417.1_pt1 | contig 62544 bp, 57 predicted proteins | sample 810851 | NCBI WGS metagenome assembly MDSV01 (sample SAMN05326640, study PRJNA326480) | marine metagenome | isolation source: seawater | place: Atlantic Ocean: North East | collected 2012
ATAGGATTTCTATACCTAAATTCAGAAGCATATTCTACTTCTACAGGAATTCGAGCAAAATCTTCTAATAAATATTCACCAATTAGTCCAGCATGCCAAGATGTCCCACAAGCTACTATAATTATTCTTTCTGCTTTTAATATTCGTTGTTGAAAATCCATTATCCCTCCCAGCTTAATCTCTTTTGTTTCAGGATTAATTCTTCCCCTTAAAGTATCTAATACACTTTTAGGTTGCTCTGAAATTTCTTTTAACATAAAATGTGAATATCCTCCCTTTTCAATTGCCCCTAAACTTAACTCCAGTTCTTGAATATATGGTGTTTTAGATATATTTTTTATGGTTCTAATTTCTAAATTTTGATTTTTATCTACAACAGCTATTTCTCCTTCTCCTAAATACACTACATCCCTTGTATATTCAACGATTGGTGTTGCATCTGATGCAATAAAAAATTCTTCATTTCCTAAGCCAATCACTAGTGGACTGCCTTTTCTGGCAACAATTAATTGGTTTTCTTTTCCTTTCTGCATAACAACAATTGCATAAGCTCCAATCACTTCATTTAGTGATAGCCTAACTGCTTCAAACAAGCTAACATTTTCATTCTTTTTAATTTCCTCAATTAAATGAATTAAAATTTCAGTATCAGTTTGACTTTTAAAAACATGTCCCTTATTAACTAATGCTGTTTTAAGAATGTCATAGTTTTCTATAATTCCATTGTGAATAACTACTAGTTCACCATCTCCAGAAATATGTGGATGCGCATTTAATGTGTTTGGCTCTCCATGAGTAGCCCATCTAGTATGACCTATACCAATTGATCCCTTAAAGTGATTTTGTGAATTAACTGCATTCTCTAAATCAGATACTTTTCCTTTTTGTTTTAAAATACTAAGATTATTGTTGTTACCAATACAAATTCCAGCAGAATCATAACCTCTATATTCTAATCTTTTAAGACCCTTTATAATTATTGGGTATGCTTTTCTATTACCTACATAAGCTACAATGCCACACATAATTTAAAGTTCTGAAAAATGAATTGTAAGTTGAACATCATTATTTAAGATGCTTCTATTAGCATTTACAGTTGATCCTGTTGGCAATAAATATAATTTATTAGTGTAAGAGTTGTTATTTATTAACTGGTATAAATATCTAGTAATATTAAAATTATATTCTCCATTTTGTAAGGTCCCCCCAAAATATGATTCTCCTTCAATTATATAATCTGTTAAAAAAATATTTCTATCTTCATCGTCTAACCTTACTAGTAATAATTTTTCATGCGCTGGATAATCTATCTGACTATCATCAGCAATTGAGAAAGTCATAGTTGCCTTATTTATTGATTTTCCACTTAACACCTTTTTAATTGAATCTAAACCATTAATATTAACCAATAACTTGTATCCTGCCATTGATTGGATATATTTATAAGATTGATCATTTAAAAGGCTAAAATCACTCTTATCATTAAATAAATTTACTCGAGCAGTATTATTATCTAATTGAAATTCTAACTCTAAACTATCTTGACTTGAATTGTGGTAATAAATAACTAATTTGGTATTTAAACCAGAAGGATTAAGGTATAGAATAGTATTTTGTGAATTTGCTGTAACATGTAAACCCCTAAAGTTTTGTAAAAAAACATCATTATCTTGTAATGTTGTTTCTCCAAAATCAAGTATCTTTTGTCCAAAAGTATTATTTAAACTAATCTTTAAAAATGGGCTTTCATTTTCTTTTTTTATTGCAAATGTATTGACTAAAGAATTTGTGTTTTCTAAATTAAACGAATTTGAATAATAAACAGAATCTTTAAATATATCAAAATCTATTTCTTGAACATTTACAGAAGAAAAATCTTCTAACTCTCCATAATATCCTGAGTAGCTATACGATAATATAACTGAATCTACTTCTGGATTTTCTCCAATAATATTATTGTTTGCAGAAAGTAAAATTTGCGTAATAAATTCTGCACTGTTTTCACCAAATATTGGATCATTTATCTGACCAAGAAGAAGACTAAGTTTCTCATCTGATGGTAATGAATCTTCTGAAATTGTAAACCCTTCTTGCCATGTAAAATTTTCAGTAACATTAAATGTTATAATGTCTGATTCTGGTTGAACCTCTAATCCTAAATTATTTGGATCTGTACAAGAATTAAATATTATAATAACTAAAATAAAATGTAATAAGTGATGGTTCATTTCTTAACTCTCAATAAGCTCTGGTTCTTCAATGAATTGGGAATAAAAATCTTGATATACTTGAAGATAATTTTCAGAACCAGGATAAGACATAAACGGTTTATCTTGTAGTTTAATATAATCAAGGACTCTTTTATCAATTTTTTTAGTTGCCTGAATTACAGCATCAGAATAAAAAACTGCATATTTGTTTAAATTTACACTATTCGCTTTACTTAAACCTTTAACATCATCATAATTTAAATCTTCAAAAAGCAATTTTTCAGGTAATGAATTACCTAAAGAGCCTTTAAAACTATTATCAAATACTGAATATATTACTTTAACATCTTCAAATAAAGGGTCTTCAGAATATAATTTTTTAATATACATGGGAACCAAAGATGTAAACCACCCTTGACAGTGTATAATATCTGGTTTCCATCCTAATTTTCTTACTGTTTCAATAACACCTTTACAATAAAAAATCATTCTCTCATCATTATTAGACATGAAATTACCCTCTAAATCATGGAACATTTGTTTTTTTGGAAAAAACTCTTCATTGTCTATAAAGTACACTTGCATTCTTAATTTCTGTATTGACGCTACTTTAATAATCAATTGATGATCAAAATCATCAATTATTAAATTCATACCTGATAACCTAATAACTTCATGAAGTTGATGCCTTCTTTCATTTATTGTTCCAAATCTTGGAAGAAACATTCTAATATCACTTCCATTTTCTTGCGTCATTTGTGAAATTTCAGCAGCAATATCTCCCATATTTGTCTCTCCAGTATACGGGATTATTTCCTGTGAAATATATAAAACTCTCTTCTTATCCATTCATTAAAAATTTAATATGCAAAAATATATAAAAAAAATCTATATATAAGGTATTTGCATTAGTTTTGTTTTTATTTAATTATACACTTTTTTTTAAAAAATGCAAATTTTTAAGCACAAAAAAAAATTAAAAACTTATCTAAACAAGTTGTATGATGAAAAAAAAACTGTTGGTTTTGTTCCAACAATGGGAGCAATTCATAAGGGCCATCTAAAATTAATTTTAGAAAGCAAACAACAATGTGATATTACTATTTGTAGTATTTTTATTAATCCAACACAATTTAATAATAAAAAAGATTTTGCAAATTATCCAAAAACACTTAGTCAAGATATCAAATTACTTAAAAAATCTCTTTGCGATATATTATATTGCCCAGATGTTGATGATGTATATGACAGAATTATTACAAATACATATAATTTTAATAGTTTAACTCAGTTTATGGAAGGTGTTTTTCGTCCAGGTCATTTTGACGGTATGGCTACTGTAGTGGAAAAATTATTAAACATTATAAAGCCTGATGTAGCTTTTTTTGGGCAGAAAGATTTACAACAATTACAAATTGTAAAAAAGTTGGTAGCACAAATGAATTGCAAAACAAAAATTGTTGGTGTAAATACCTACAGAGAAAAAAATGGTCTAGCAAAAAGCTCAAGAAACAAACTGCTTACTACTGAACAAAAAAGATTAGCTTCAAATATATTCAAATCACTTGTTTATTGTAAAGAAAATAAACATTTATCTATTAAAAATTTAAAAAGTTTTGTACAATCTAATTTAGAAAAACATAAAATAGAATTAGAATATGTTGAATTTGTAGAAATACAATCTATGACTCCTGTAGGTTTCTTAAGTAAAGGAAAAAAAATTGCAATTTGTATTGCTGCCTATTTAGATGATGTTAGATTAATTGACAATATAATTTTATAATTTTACAAAATGAATAAACGCACTTTTAAAATTATTCAATATGTAGCATCGTTTTTGTTCGCCATATATATTTTGCTTTATCTTTTTAGAAACCAGGATCCTATAAAATTAGCAGAAGAAATTATGTCAGTAGAAACCAAATGGGTAATATTATCAATGCTCTTTGGATCAATAGCAATTGTTAGTAGAGGTCTTAGGTGGATAGTATTGATTGATGCACTAAATCACAAAACTTCAAAATTAGATAGCATCTCCGCTGTTTCAATTGGATATTTTACTAACCTCTTTGTCCCTAGAGCTGGCGAAATAACTAGATGTACTAGCTTATCTAAAATCAATAAAATACCTGTTGACAAGCTATTTGGCACAATTCTAATTGAAAGAGTTATTGATTTTATTTTTTTATTTAGCTTGTTGCTTATCACATTTATTCTAAAATTTAAAGCTATAACATTATTTTTTAAAAACATAATGTCTTATGTAAGTACAGAAAGCGAAACAAAATTCAATACATATTTAATTTTTATTATGGTGACTATTTGTGGATTTTTCTTCTTTAAATTTTTAAAGAAAACAAAGTTTTATAAAAAAACAATATCTTTTCTTGAGGGACTAAAAAGTGGTTTTTACAGTATAAAATATATGAAAAACAAAACCTCTTTTTGGTTACATACTCTAAATATTTGGATAATGTATTTTTTAATGACTTATGTATGTTTTTTTTGTATGCAAGCAACTTCACATTTAACAATTAGTGACGGTTTATTTATTTTGGTGCTTGGTGGAATAGGAATGGTAATTCCAACACCAGGAGGAATAGGGTCATACCATGCAATTGTTATGGTTGGACTTTCTGTTTTAGGTGTTGGAACAGTTCTTTTTGAAACCAATGAACAGTCAACTAATCCAGCTCTAATCTTTCCGACAGTTATTCATGCCGCTCAAACATTAGTTGCTATTTTAATGGGATGTTTTAGTATAATTATTTTATTTTTTTCAAAAAAGAAAAACAGTGAAACATCTAGAGAAAATTAAAAATAAAATATTTGAAATTGATGATCTATTAATCAAAATTAATAGATGGAAAGACCTTGGATATAATATTGTATTTACTAATGGCTGTTTTGACATAATTCACAAAGGCCACATACAAACACTTAGTTCTTCTGCAGATTTAGGAGACAAGTTAATAGTAGCTATAAACTCAGATAGCTCAATTAAAAAGCTTAAAGGAAAGACAAGACCAATAATGGACCAAAAAAATAGAACAACACTAATTGCTTCATTGGCTTTTGTTGATGCGGTCATTTTATTTAATGAACAAACTCCTAAAAAGTTGATAAAACAAATTATACCTGATATACTAACAAAAGGAGGTGATTACAAAAAAGAAAAAGTTGTAGGATTTAAAGAGGTTGATGAGCATGGTGGAGAGGTAGTGATCATCCCTCTGCTTGAAGGGCTTTCAAGTACAAATATTATTAACAAAATTAATGGCTAAGAAAAAAGTACATTCAGCATTTTTTTGTCAAAATTGTGGACATCAATCATCCAAGTGGCTTGGAAAATGTCCCCAATGTAATCAGTGGAATACTTTTGTTGAGGAAGTCATAAATAAAGAAACTACAACAAAGATTAGTTTTAATAGTTCAAATAAAAAACATAACCCAACGCTAATAAGTGATATTACTTATAGTAAAGAAAAAAGAATAATTACAAATAACACTGAACTAAACAGAGTGCTAGGAGGAGGAGTAGTTCCTGGATCATTAGTTCTTATTGGTGGAGATCCTGGAATTGGAAAATCTACACTATTGTTACAATTTGCTCTTAATTCTTCTAATTTAAAAATCTTATATGTCTCTGGTGAAGAAAGTGAAAAGCAAATCAAAATGAGAGCAGAAAGAATAAATAATGATTCTCAAAAATGCTATATCCTAACAGAAACATCTACACAAAATATTTTTCAGCAAATAGATAAATTACAACCTGAAATTGTCATTATTGATTCAATTCAAACTTTAAATACAAATCATATCGATTCATCACCTGGAAGCGTATCACAAGTTCGAGAATGTACTGGTGAATTGATGAAATATGCCAAAGAAACTAGTACAGCGATTTTCTTAATTGGACACATAAACAAGGATGGTGCAATAGCCGGTCCTAAAGTATTAGAACACATGGTAGACACTGTTCTTCAATTTGAAGGAGATAGAAATCATGTATACAGAATTTTGAGAACAATTAAAAATAGATTTGGAGCCTCTTCAGAGCTTGGAGTGTATGAAATGACTCAACAAGGACTAAGAGAAGTTCAAAACCCTTCTGAAATCTTAATATCTGAAAGAGAGGAAAAAACAAGTGGAGTGGCAATTGCTTCAACAATTGAAGGAGCTAGACCACTACTTGTTGAAATACAATCTTTAGTAAGTTCAGCAGTATACGGAACACCACAAAGATCTACAACGGGATTTGACACTAGAAGAATGAATATGTTACTTGCTGTATTAGAGAAAAGATGTGGATTTAGACTAGCCTCTAAAGATGTTTTTTTAAATATTACTGGAGGTATTAAAATAGACGACACTGCTATTGATTTAGCTGTCATCTGCTCTATTTTATCATCAGATCAAGATATTGCTCTAGATACTCAAATATGCTTTGCAGGTGAAATTGGTCTTTCAGGAGAAATTAGAGCCGTAAACAGAATAGAACAAAGAATATCTGAAGCAGAAAAGCTAGGCTACAAAAAAATAATTGTATCTAAATACAATAAATTTAGTGCCAAAAATTTTAAAATCGATGTAATTACTTGTGGGAAAATTGAACAGGTCTACAGACTACTTTTTTAATATTCAATTACTGAAGAATTAATTTGTTTATAATCATACCTGTATCTGTTTCTATTTCTAAAAAATAAATACCCTTTTTGTATTTGTTTAAATCTATCTTTTTAATGTAATCTCCTTTAAACTCAATTAATTTTTCTTTCATGACCTCCTCTCCTATTATATTATAAATACTTAAAGAAATATCTTGATTTATCAAACTGTTAAACTGAATATTAAAAATCTCTTTAGAAGGATTAGGATAAATTAATAGCCCATCAATTAAAACTTCATTTAAAGTGCTTGTTATATATGTAATTAAATATGACTCTGAAATACTAGTACATGCGTTTACATCTGTTATTACAACATAGTACTGTCCATTTGTTTGTGGAGTAATTTGATTCGCATTGGAAATAAATCCATTAGGACCATACCACTGATAAGAATAAGACGGAGTCCCTCCGCTACCATTTGCTAATAATGTTGTAGCATTGTGAATTATATTAACACTCAGAGGATTTTGAGGCTGATTAATATACAGAATTGGAGTTTCTTTAATACAACCATTTGCATCAGTTACTGTACACTTATAATTACCCGCATATAATCCACTAGCATTTGGTGTTGTTTGTAATTGAGGGTCGTTCCAAAGGTAACTATAAGGAGGCGTCCCACCAGTAATATTACTTATACCAGCTGACCCATAATTTTGACCATAGCATGCAGGATGTAAAACAAATGTATTTAACATTATTTGTGTAGGCTGTGTAATAGTTTGATTTAGTGTGTAAGTACAATTATTATTATCTTTTACGTTAATTGTATAATTTCCTGCGGGCAAAGAATAAAATGAATTATTTATTTGCCAATTTCCATTATTTAATGAAAACAAATAAGGAGGCGTTCCACCATTAACCGTTATATTTGTTAGAGAACCATCAGTACCTCCAAAACAGTCAACAGAGTTGAAATTTTGTGTAATAGAAGCACTATAACAACATGAGTTGTTATCTATATTTGCTTGTGCATTATAATTACTTGCAAGAGGATCTGTACATCCAAGAACATATGTACTAAAGTAGTATGGATTTACATATGGAGGAGTAGACCCATTAGCAGGGTTACCATATGCCCCACCACCTATACGTATATAATAAGTACCTTGATTTAGCATGTAAGAAGGATTTATATTACCGTTTCCAGAAATATTGGAAAAAGCTAAAGTGTTTTGGTTATTGTCAAAAAGTGCTAGAACCCCATTACTTGGAAGATTAAACACATTTATTTCAATTTCTGCTGGTTGGTTCAAAGTGAATTTATAATAATCAGCATCATATGAACTATTATTTCTATTATCTCCTTGAAATGTTAAATACCCCCTGTATAGTTGAGCAACATCTATTTTATATGCATACATTGGATTGTCAGGTTCATCAATTGCACGGAAGTTTTGATAATCATATTCAACTAGTTCACCATGTCCAGCTCCAGTTGCAGAAGGGGGAACAGATATTTCCCATATTTCAAAATTTGGAGAACTATTAGAAAGAGGCGAATGATTGGCAATGTTTGCACTTTGAGTAGAAACAACGCCATCTGACGCAAAACCATTATTACCTACAATACAACTATATTCTAAATCGTTTGGAAATGGTCGCATACCACTACTAGAATATTGAATTGAATTACTAATTCCATACACATAATCTCCTATTAGAGTATCACAATCTACGTTATAATTATAATAATAGTTTGTAATATAATTGTTGTTTTGTTTCATTGGTGGAGTACCCAAAAGTACTCCTTCATCAGAAGAACTATTATATGAAGTTCTCAAATCTCTAACAGCATCTGAATACCGATCGGGAACTTCATTTTGACTATTAGATACTGTATTCCATAGATTATTTAAAAAAGAAACTACCCCAAGTCCTAGCAGTGTTGAAGCGTTACTTCCACCATGAGGTGTGCCTGATGTCATAAGTTTTGCTACTCGGTGATGTGTGTTTCCTTGCCAATGTGAACTATTTTGTAAATATTCTCTTGCTGCAAGTCCTCCCATACTATGTCCAACTAAAATAACTTTTTCTTTACCCGTGATCTGTAAAACATCTGATATTGCTCTTCCTAATGCTCTTGCTTGTAAAATTATTGCTGCTTGGTTACTGAGTTTGTCATTAATAAAGCTATTTGTAGTTCCACAATTAGAATTATCTGAATTAAAGCCACAATCAAAATTAATAATATAATAATCCGCATTTATTAATTGATAGCCAAAAGAACCAAAAAAAGAAATATCAGTATTTATATTACAGACAGATTGTGTGTTTCCATTACTATTTAAACAAAAATTAAAGTATCCTCCAAAATCCCAACCCATATCATTTAAGCCATATTCTGAAGGATTAGTTGAAACAGAATTTGTCCCGCCATAAAACTCCCACCATGAAGACCAATCTCCAATTAATCCATGAACAAAAATTATAGGATAAGGGGTCTCAATAGTTGACTCAATAGAAGAATAAAAAGAAGGATCTTCAATCTCAACATAAGGAAATTGTGGGCCTATTTCTCTATTCATTAGAGATTCATTAAGCTGAATTTTTTTTAAATCTTTAGAATAGTCCTCATTTTGTTTCTGTGCAATCAAAATTAAAGGAAAACATAATATAATGATTATATTTTTCACTATAATATTTGACTAGTATGTTGCTTTGTATTTACTTTAGTTATAATATCTTCAATTATTCCTTTCTCATCAATTATAAAAGTTGTTCTTACTATACCCATGTACTCTCTACCCATAAATTTCTTTAATTGCCAAACTCCATAGTTATTTACAACTTGCTTATCTTCATCAGAAATTAAGTTAAATGGCAGATTATATTTTTCAATAAATTTTTGATGTCTCTTTACACTGTCACATGAGACTCCTAAAACATCATATCCTTTCTTTATCAAATCATTGTAATTATCTGATAAATCACAGGCTTGGGCTGTACAGCCAGGGGTCATATCTTTTGGATAAAAATATAAAACTACCTTTTTTCCTTTATATTGATCTAACGTTATTTTATCTCCATTTTGATCGATTCCGTTAATTTCAGGAGCTTTATCTCCAATTTTTAAGTTATTCATAATTATTATAATTTATAAGGTTCCTCTTTTTGCTTGTTCTCTTTCTATTGATTCAAATAAAGCCTTAAAATTACCCGCTCCAAATCCTCTAGCTCCCATCCTTTGTATTATTTCAAAAAAAAGTGTTGGTCTATCTTCAACAGGCTTTGTGAAAATTTGAAGTAAATAACCTTCTTCATCTGCATCAATCAATATCCCCAGTCCTTTCAGGGTTTCAATATCTTCCTTTAATTCATGATTATGTTCCTCTAATCTAAGTGGAACAGCTTCATAGTATTCTTCTGGAGGAATAGATAAAAACTCTACTCCCCTTTCTCTTAATTTAGCAACAGTAGTAATAATATCATCTGTAGCCACAGCAATATGTTGAGCCCCAGGGCCTTCATAAAAATCTAAATATTCTTCTATTTGAGATTTCTTTTTACCCTCTGCCGGTTCATTTATTGGAAACTTTATTCTGCCATTTCCATTGCTCATAACCTTACTCATAAGGGCAGAATATTCAGTTGTAATTTGTTTGTCATCAAAAGATAAAAAGTTTACAAAACCCATCACATCTTCATAAAATTTTACCCATGTATTCATTTCATTCCATCCTACATTTCCTACCATATGGTCTATAAACTTTAGTCCTGTCGGTTCTGGATTAAAATCTGAATCCCACTTTTCAAATCCAGGTAAAAAAACTCCTTTATAATTTTTTCTCTCAACAAAAATATGAACTGTTTCTCCATAAGTATAAATACCTGAACGTACTACCTCTCCGTATTGATCCTTTTCAATTGTTGGTTTCATGTAGGATTTAGCACCTCTACTTGTTGTTTCTCTCCAAGATTTTGTAGCATCTTCTACCCAAAGAGCAATAACTTTTACGCCATCTCCATGCTTTACAATATGATCATTAATGGAAGATTTCGAATTTAACGGTGTGGTTAGTACAATTCTTATTTTATCTTGTTTTAAAACATAAGAAGCCGACTCTCTACATCCAGTTTCTAGGCCTTTGTAAGCATATGACTGAAATCCAAAAGCTGATTTATAGTAATAAGCTGCTTGCTTCGCATTTCCAACATAGAATTCTATATAATCTGTTCCAAGTAAAGGAAGAAAATCCTTTGCCCCTTCAAATATTTTTTCTAATCCGTAATCAACATTTTTTATTTCACTCATAAATAATTCTGTTTTGATTGAAAATTAATCTTCTATCCATGATTTATGATACTTCCCATCAGATAAATCAATAGCTTCTTGAGTTAACTTAAGTGGAGCAAAAGTATCTATCATTACAGCTAACTCGTCTGTCTTTGTTTGACCAATACTTCGTTCCATTGCTCCTGGGTGTGGTCCATGAGGAATGCCTGCGGGGTGAAGAGAAATAAAACCTTCTTCAACATGATTTCTACTCATAAAATCACCATCTACATAATATAACACTTCATCTGAATCAATATTAGAGTGATTATATGGAGCAGGAATAGATTCAGGATGATAATCATACATTCTTGGACAAAAAGAACAAATTACAAACCTACTAGTTTCAAAAGTTTGATGTACAGGAGGCGGTTGATGTACTCTACCTGTTATTGGCTCAAAGTCGTGAATTGAAAAAGCATATGGGAAATTGTATCCATCCCAACCTACCACATCAAAAGGATGAGAGGCATATGTATATTCATGAATCATCTGTTCCTTTTTAATTTTAATAATAAAGTCTCCAATTTCGTCATGGGTCTCTAAATTTTCTGGTTTTCTTAAATCTCTTTCACAATACGGTGAATGTTCAAGCAATTGGCCAAAATGATTACGATATCTTTTTGGGGTGTATACAGGAGTATATGATTCTACAACAAACAATCTATTTTGTTGAGTGTTAAATTTAAGAGTATATATCATTCCTCTAGGGATAACTAAATAATCCCCTTCTTTAAAATTAATATTACCTACAAAGGTTCTTAAAACTCCTGTTCCTTTATGAACAAAAATCACTTCATCTCCATCTGTATTTTTGTAAAAATAATTTTCTTCCAAATTAGTTGGTGCTGAAAGCAAAATATTTAAATCATTATTAAAAAGAATTGACACTCTACTTTCTAGATGATCTTTAATTTTTGGCACATCAAATCCTTTAAGCAAATATGCTTTAAGGTTTTTTTCAACAGCTGCCATTGGAGCTACTGAATATGCCTCTTTAATTTCTTTTACTTGTGTTGGTCTATGTAAATGATACAGTAAAGATGACATCCCATCAAATCCAATTGTGCCAAACAGTTCTTCGTAATGCAAGCCTCCTCCATCTTTTTTGAATGTTGTATGTCTTTTATGGGGTATCTTTCCTAGTTTATGATAAAATGGCATATGAATAGTTTTATGCAAATATAAGACTAAAACATAAACATCAAATAATTTATAGCATGCCTAAAATAAAATTAATAATTTTGCTTTTATAAATGAAGCTTCTTACCTATAACATAGCAAACAACTCAACTGATCAAATTGGTATATTACAAGGAGATTTAATTTTTAATCTTAATACTATTTTTGGTAATATTCCATTAACCGATTTGATTCAAATTGACAATTATCAGAATAAAATATTATCTGCTTTAAAAGAATCAAACATATTAAAACATAATATTAACAAAATTAAATTATTACCTCCTATCCCAAAACCAAATTCATTTCGTGATGCTTATGCCTTTAGAGAGCATGTAGAAACGTGTAGAAAGAATAGAGGGGCAAATATGTTATCAGAGTTTGATCAATTTCCCGTATTTTATTTCTCAAATCATAATTCCATGATAGCAAGTACTGAAAATATAGAGTTAATGCCTGATCATTTTGAAAAACTAGATTATGAACTAGAATTTGCAATAGTTATTGGGAAAGGAGGTAAAAATATTCTTTGTAAAGATGCCGAACAACATATTGCAGGTTTTTGTATTTTAAATGATATCAGTGCACGCACACTTCAAATGGAAGAAATGAAATTAAATCTTGGTCCCGCAAAAGGCAAAGATTTTGCTAATGTAATTGGGCCATACTTGGTTACTATTGATGAATTAGAAGCACATTCTATTGACACTCCTTTTGGTAAAAAATATGATTTAGAGATGAAATGTTATGTTAATAATAAACTGCTTTCCAAAGGTAACGCCAAAGATATGAATTGGACTTTTGCAGAAATAATTGAAAGAGCATCATATGGAGCAGAACTGTTTCCAGGAGATATTATTGGATCTGGAACAGTAGGGACAGGTTGCCTTTTAGAACTAAATGGTTCAGGTAAAAGAAAAAACAATAATTTTGAAGAAAAGTGGTTAGAAGAAGGAGACATAATAAAAATGGAAGTTGAAAAATTAGGGACAATCAAAAATAAAATTACAAGATCAAAAAGTAAGCACTCATTATTAAGTATTAAAAAATGATTAAATCAATAAATATTAACTCTTGCGAAACTGCTGAAATATATAAATACTTGTCTAATAGTATTACTCCAAGACCTATAGCTTTTGTAAGTTCTGTTGATGAAAAAGGTAATAAAAATCTTAGTCCTTTTTCCTTTTTTAATGTTTTTTCTGTAAACCCTCCTATCCTTATATTTTCTCCAGTAAGAAGAGTAAGAAATAATACATCCAAACATACTTTAGAAAATGTTAAAGCAGTAAAAGAATGTGTAATATCTTTAGTTACAGAAGAAATGGCACAACAAGTATCCTTGTCTTCCTGTGACTTTAAAGAAGGTGTAAATGAGTTTGAAAAAGCTGGATTTACTGAGCTTAAGTCTGATAAAATCACACCACCCAGGATAAAAGAATCTCCAATTAATTTTGAATGTAAAGTCAATCAAATTATATCACTTGGTAATGATGGGGGTGCTGGAAGTTTAGTAATATGCGAGGTATTAAAGATCCATATTAATGAAGACATTATTGATGAAAATAATGATTTAGACCCAATGAAACTTAAGATCGTTAGTAGATATGGAAAGAGTTGGTATGGCAAGACTACTAAAGAATCGCTATATGAAATTGCTAAACCAATCTCTAGAATAGGCATTGGTATTGATAAGCTTCCAAAAGTCATAAAAGAATCAGAAATATTAACAGGTAGTGATTTAGCTATCCTTGCATCAATTGAAAAAATACCCAACAAGCAAGATTTCCCGCTTCGAAACAATAAAAATACATCAGAAAAGCATATTTTAGCAAAAGCTTTTTTAAATGAAAAAAAGTTTGAAGAAGCTTGGCAAATTTTATTATAACAAACTTAAAAAAAAATACTATGTCGTTTAAATTACCAGAACTACCTTACAATTATGATGCTTTAGAGCCACATATTGATGCAAAAACAATGGAAATTCACCACAGTAAGCATCATAATGGATATACTACTAATCTAAATAATGCAATTGAAGGGACCTCATTTGAAAATAAAACAATTGAAGAAATTTGTACTTCACCAGATCTTCCTGCTGCTGTAAGAAATAATGGTGGAGGATACTACAACCATAATTTATTTTGGGAATCAATGTCTCCTAATGGTGGTGGTGAGCCATCAGGAAATTTAGCTGAAGTTATCAAAAATAATTTTGGTTCATTTGAAAAGTTAAAATCAGAATTTTCCAAAGCTGCTGCAACAAGATTTGGTTCTGGATGGGCTTGGTTATGTGTCAAAGAAAATGGTCTAAGTGTTTGCTCGACTGCTAACCAAGATAATCCTTTAATGACACACTGCTGTGGAGGAACTCCTATATTAGGTCTTGATGTATGGGAACATGCATATTATTTAAATTATCAAAACAAAAGACCAGATTACATTAATGCTTTTTTTAATGTGATTGACTGGAATGAAGTATCACAGAGATACAACAGTTGTTTATAATATTTTTATAAATTTGCATCTACTAAATTAAAATTCATACAAAATGAAAAAGCAATTCGCATTATTAACATTACTAAGTCTATTTACTATATTTTCTTTTCAAGTTTTTGGTCAAGAAGATACTGCTATTGTTCAAGAAGAAACTTCTACTGAACAAAATACAATAATAGAAGAACAAACAAGTAGCCCAGAAGAGACCGTTGAAGAGTCCGCTACTTTTCATCAAATTATCAAACAAAAGTTTATTGAAGGAGGCCCAGGTTTCATGGGAATCGTTTTGTTATGTTTAATATTAGGCCTTGCTTTAGCCATAGAAAGAATTATTTATCTTAACATGGCAACAACAGATACGGACAAATTACTTAATAATGTGGAAGAAGCCTTAAACTCTGGAGGCATTGACGCTGCAAAGGAAGTTTGTAGAAATACTAAAGGCCCAGTTGCATCTATTTTCTATCAGGGTCTTGACAGATCAGACGAAGGAGTAGATATGGTTGAAAAATCTATATCCGCTTATGGCTCTGTTCAAATGGGGCTACTTGAAAAAGGATTATCATGGATTTCTCTTTTTATTGCTCTTGCTCCAATGCTTGGCTTCATGGGTACTGTTATTGGTATGATAGGTGCTTTTGATGCAATTGAAGCTGCTGGAGATATTTCTCCATCATTAGTAGCTGGAGGTATTAAAGTTGCACTTTTAACTACAGTTTTTGGTCTTATCGTTGCGATGATTTTGCAAGTATTTTATAATTATCTTATTTCAAAGGTTGATTCTATAGTTAATTCAATGGAAGACGCATCAATTTCATTAATCGATCTACTTGTTAAAAAGAAATAATAATGGAAAATTTAATTAATATAGGTCTTATTCTTACCTATCTAATGATAGGAATAGGGGCGCTTACAGCTGTTTTTTTTGGAATCAAAAAAATTTTTCAAGACAGTAAAAATGCTAAAAAAACAATTTACTCATTAGGTGGGCTTTTAATTATTCTCATTCTATCATATGTTTTAGCATCTAGTGAAGTTTTAGCCTCTTATGAAAAGTATAATATTACCGAGGAAGCTTCAAAACGAGTAGGAATGGGTTTAACAACCTTTTATATTCTTTCAATTTTGGCAATAGGAACAATCATATATACTGAAATTTCAAAAGTTTTTTCTAAGTAATGGCAAACAACAGAAGAGGATTACCTGAAATTAATGCTGGATCTATGGCGGATATAGCTTTTTTACTACTAATTTTCTTTTTAGTTACTACTACAATGGATGTGGATACTGGAATCTCTCGAAAATTACCTCCAATGCCAGAAGAAGAGCAATTACAAGATGATTCTCAAATCAAAGCAAAAAATATTTATGTTGTTTTAATTAATGCAAATAATCAATTGCTAGTGGAAGGTGAATTAATGGATATATCTCAACTTAAAGAAGGTGCCAAAAGATTTATAGATAATAATGGATTAGATCCAAATTTATCCGTCAACCCTCAAAAAGCAATAATATCGCTACAAAATGATAGAGGGACAGAATATAAAACATATATAAGAGTTCAAAATGAACTTGCTGCAGCATACAATGAAATTAGAAACGATATTTCATTGAAAAAATATGGTAAAAAGTACACAAATTTAAATAAAGTAAAGCAAAAAGAGATCAGAAAAATGTATCCTCAAAAGATTTCTGAAGCAGAACCTAAAAATATTGGAGGCGATTCATAATGAGTAGATTCAAGAAAAATGGAAAAAAGAAAATGGGTGCAATCTCAACAGCATCACTTCCTGACATAGTGTTTATGTTATTGTTTTTCTTTATGGTTACTACCGTAATGAGAGAAACAACATTGTTTGTCTCCGTGGTAACTCCTAAAGCTACAGAAATTAAAAAACTTGAGAAAAAATCCTTAGTTAGTTATATTTATATAGGTGAACCTATAAAAAGATTACAAGCCTCATATGGAACTTCTTCTAGGATTCAACTTAATGATGCATTTGCAACTGTTGATGAAATTCAAGAATTTATTGCCGCAGAAAGAGAAGCTAGAGATGAAAAAGAAATCCCGTATATGACAGCTTCAATTAAAGCAGACGAATCTGTAAAAATGGGAATAGTTACAGACGTGAAACAAGAGCTTAGAAAAGCTAATGCTTTAAAAATTAATTATTCTACAAGGAAAGGAACCTACTAGTCCTCAATCCAAATTGACTTTGTAGTTCTTTCTATTTTTTATCACATTATATAATAAAAAAAGTAACAACACTATTGACATGAAACTAAAAAGTGCATGTACAAAAGTTGTTTTATAATCAGTTACACTAGAATAATTTATGAAAGAAGTATATGAAAAAATTACAACAAGAGCATTATTAACAAAGTGAGCAAATATGGGAATCATTATCGAACCACTCCAAAAAAACAAATATCCTAACAAAATGCCTAGAATAAATCTTGGAAAAAACCCATGAAATTGTAAATGAATTGCACTAAATAAAAATGCTGAAAAAATTATTGCTAAATGAGCATTTTGAAGCCATTTACTAAAAGACTCTTGAAGATATCCTCGAAAAAGAAGCTCTTCTCCAACAGCTGGAATGATAGCTATCAAAATTAAATTAATTCCTAAATCTAGCAAACTATCCATTTTAATAAACTCTCTAGTTAGTTGTTCTGCCCTTTGCTCATAAGATAGTGCCCATTCTGGAAGGTTAATTTTTTGATTTAACTCATATATATAAGAAATAAACGGATAACTAAGAATAATAATTCCGCATACCAATAATAACTCTTGTCTTTTGAAATTAAATTTAAATTTCAAGTTGAAGTCAGTTAAATAAGAATATAAAAGAATTGGTATTATAAAAATTCCTATACTATTAAAAAATTGCAGGAGCTTCAAGCTTTCGACAGAAAAGTACTGACCATTATGAAAAACTGATTTGTCAAATTTAAAAAAGACTGTATCAATACTATAAGCAAATAGATTTGTAATAAGAGCTGAGATAAGTATTAAAAAACACAATATAACTATTTTTAAAAAATTTGTTTTTTGTGAAAAAAATCCTCTTTTTATCATTTTATTAATTTTGTAAAATATGAGTGTAAAAATAGGAAATATTGAATTAGGTGAATTTCCTCTTTTATTGGCCCCAATGGAAGATGTTAGTGACCCTCCTTTTAGAGCATTGTGTAAGCAAAATGGTGCAGATGTAATGTATACGGAATTTATTTCTTCTGAAGGGTTAATTAGAGATGCTAAAAAAAGCACTATGAAGCTTGACATATATGATTTTGAAAGACCAATTGGAATTCAAATATTTGGGCATAATATTGATTCAATGAAAAGAGCAACAGAAATATGTGAAAAAGTTAATCCTGAATTTATTGATATAAATTATGGTTGCCCTGTTAAAAAAGTAGCCAATAAAGGAGCCGGAGCTGGAATTTTACAGGATATACCTAAAATGGTGTCTATGACAAAAGAAATAGTTAAATCTACTAAGCTACCTGTAACTGTAAAAACTAGACTAGGTTGGGACGAAAGCACTAAGTATATTGTAGAAGTAGCTTAAAGACTACAGGATGTTGGAATAGAAGCTATCTCTATTCATGGGAGAACCAGAAAACAAATGTATAAAGGTGAAGCTGATTGGTCTTTAATCGGAGAAGTTAAAAACAATCCTAGAATGCATATTCCTGTTTTTGGAAATGGAGATGTTAACTCTCCTGAAAAAGCAAAAGAAATGAAAGATCGTTTCGGAGTAGATGGCGTGATGATAGGAAGAGCCTCAATTGGAAATCCATGGATTTTTAATGAAATAAAGAAGTTTCTAAAAACCGGTAAACATAGAAAACGACCGAAAATTAGTGATAAGGTTTTAGCATGTAAACAACACATAAATCATTCTATTAAATGGAAAGGAGAAGTTTTAGGGATTGCCGAAATGAAAAGACACTATTCAAACTATTTCAAAGGTATTCCCAATTTTAAAGATCTAAGGATTCAACTAGTAACATCAAATATTCCGGATGAAATATTTCATACGTTAGATCAAATAAAGGTCAGATATGGAGATAAGATTATCTAAATAATTTTTTAGTTAAAATTTTAGCTGGAATCCAAGAGGAGAAAACGCCTGTTATAAATACTGTAGAAAAAACAAGAATAACATCTGAAAAACGGATAGATACTGGGAAAGAATCCACTACAAAATTACCATCTCCTAGGGAAATCAATCCAAAATTTTGTTGTGCAAATGCGATTGATAAGCCCATTAACAAGCCAATTAAAACTCCAAACAAAATAGTAAACATGTTCTTTTTAAAAAAGATCTTTTGAATTTGAATATTATTTAGCCCTAAACTTTTTAATGTAAAAATATCTTTTCTTTTATCCAAAATTAACATTGTCAATGAACCAATAATATTAAATGTTGCAATTAAAATGATGAATAAAAAAATAATAAAAACAGCTAATTTTTCAGAATTTAAAATTTTATATAAAAACTGTTGTTGTTCAAATCTATTTTGAATTAAATAATTATTACCTAAGCTGTTTTTTAATAATTGTTGAAAGTCATACATCTCTTTAGGGTTTTTTAACTTAATTTCAACAGAGGATATTCTATTCTCTCTATTAGAAATTTTTTGAAGAAAAGAAAGTGGTGTTATGAAATATTCACTGTCAATTTCATTTTGAATATTAAAGATACCTACCGGAACTATATTGTGTTGCTCAAATGCTTTTTGTATATTTAGTAATGTTTTCTCTTCTCTTTTTGGAATATATAATTGTATGTTTTCAAAAACAGAGCCTAAACCCATGGAAAGATAATATGCAATTCCAGAGCCCATTACAGCTACATTATCCATATCTGAACTGCTAAGTCCTCTCCCTTCAACTATTAATGAATCAAAATGTATTGCCTTTTCATAGTTATCACTAACCCCTTTAGCTATTGCTATAAATTCTTTGTCATTGTAATTTAACAACACCTTTTCTTCTAAGACAAAAATGTTTTCTTCTATCTGATCATAAGTAGACAATTTTTTTTCAATTGGTTCCCTTTCAAAAACCTTCCCTTGTGTTGTTTGAATTTTTATATGAGGGTCAAAAGAATTATACATGTTTAAAACTAAATCTTCAAATCCATTAAACACGGAGAGAACCAAAATTAGAGCAGCAGAACCAACCATCACTCCAAAAAAAGAAACTAAAGAAATAAAATGAACAAAATTATTTTGGCTTTTTCTAAAAAAATATCGTTTAGCTATAAAATAAGAAATATTCATTAGAGTTATTTTTTTAATAATCTCTCTATTTGTTGAGCATACTCACCAGAATCATCAATAAAGAAATTTAAGTCTGGTACTATTCGTAATTGATTTCTCACTTTTTCTCCAAACTTTTTTCTAATAACTTTTTTATTGTTTTGTATTGCTAAAAGAGTTTCTTCTGCGTTGTTGCTTGGAAAGATACTTAAAAAAATATTGGCATTTCCTAAATCTGGTGAAACGCGTACAATAGTCACAGTTATCATTTCCTTAAATAAAAATCCTATATTCTCTTTTTGAAAAACAAATGACAACTCTTTTTGAATTAAACGTGATACTTTTCTTTGTCTTGTTGATTCCATTTTACAAAAGTAAGGAATCCTTTTTTATCTTTGTAACATGAATTATTTCTTTAGAATATTTAATTATTTAAATCCTTATAAAGGATATGTTATTTTAAACATTATTTCTAATATACTTAGTATCCTTTTTTCACTTGTATCATTAACAATGGTTATTCCATTTTTAGGAATTTTGTTTGGAACACAAGAAAAAGTATACAACACAAGTCCTCTAAGTCTTAATGCAGAATCAATTAAAGATCATTTCTACACAATAATAAGTAATATTATTGATAATAATGGAAAAGAAGAGGCTCTTATGTTTATTTGCATATTGGTTCTAATAACTTTCTTTTTCCGTAATCTTTTTAGATATTTAGCTCTTTTCTTTTTAACTCCTATAAGAAATGGTATAGTACATGACATGAGAATAGATTTACATAAAAAAATGATTTCACTACCAATAGGATTCTTTTCTGAAAAAAGAAAAGGAGATTTAACAGCAAGAATGTCTTCTGATTTAGTTGAAATTGAATGGTCAATAATGAGTTCTTTAGAAATGATTGTTAAGGACCCTATATCCATTATTACATATTTAAGTGCACTAATAATATTAAGCCCTAAACTAACAATATTTGTAATTATCCTATTTCCAATCACTGGAGGCTTAATTGGCGTTATTGGAAAGTCTCTCAAAAAATCGTCAGATAAAGGCCAAAACAAAATGGGAGAAATTATGTCAATTATAGATGAAAATATTTCAGGACTACGTATAATTAAAGCTTTCAATGCTCAAAAATATATTAATGATAACTTTAACAAAGAAAGTAGCAAGTATAAATCTATAATGAACTCTCTTTTAAGAAAAAAAGATTTGTCGTCACCAATGAGTGAGTTTTTAAGTACTATAGTGCTCGTAGTAGTTATGTGGTTCGGAGGGCAATTAGTATTAAATGGAGAAAGCGCATTAAATGCGCAAGAGTTTATAGGTTATATTCTTATTTTTTCACAAATTATTCCTCCTGCAAAATCTCTAACTACTGCATACTATCGTATTCAAAAAGGAAGTGCTGCAGCACAAAGAGTTTATGAAATTAAAGATTTAAAAGAGTCTATTACAAATATTCTAAAACCAAAATCAATTACTAAACTTAATGATTCAATCAAATTTAATAATGTTTACTTTTCATATGAAAATATTGAAATTCTAAAGGATATTAATTTTAAAATAAATAAAGGAGAAACAATTGCTTTAGTTGGTAAATCTGGCAGTGGAAAATCTACAATTGCTGATTTACTTCCTAGATATTATGACTTGAATAATGGAAATATTACTATTAATGATACAGATATTAAATGTTTAAAAATTTCAGATTTAAGAAGCTTATTTGGGATAGTTAATCAAGAATCCATTTTATTTAATGACTCTATACTTAACAATATTAAACTAGGCAATTTAAATGCTAATGAAAAAGAAATTGTTTCAGCTGCAAAAATTGCCAATGCACATGAGTTTATTATTAAGAAAAAAGAAGGATATCTAACTAAAATAGGAGATAGAGGAAATAAGTTATCAGGAGGAGAAAAACAAAGGATCAGTATTGCTCGGGCAATACTAAAAAACCCAGAAATTCTAATTTTAGATGAAGCGACTTCTTCTTTAGATACAAAGTCTGAAAAGCTTGTACAACAAGCAATTGAAAAATTAATGAGTACTAAAACTTCACTAGTTATTGCACATAGACTATCTACAATTAAAAATGCAGATAAAATTATTGTTTTAGATAAGGGGATAATTGTTGAACAAGGAACTCATGCTGAGCTTATGAAAAAAAATGGTTTTTACAAAGAATTGCTTGAACATCAATCATTTTCTTAATATAAAAAATTATTATAAGGGTACCTTTTTTCATGTATTTTTTTAATCTCATCATATAGATTATCTTTTAACTCATCAAAATGAGTTTTATTAAGCGCCGAAATAAAAATAGTATTATCATTCATCTTTGAAATCCAGGTTTTTTTTAACTGATCAAGAGACATATTAGCTTTTGTCATCGGTAATAAATCATCCTCATCTTTTTTAATAAATTTATAATTGTCTATCTTATTGAAAACTAGAAGAGTAGGCTTATTTTGCACTCCTAATTCCTTTAAAGTTTCATTCACTACATTTATATGTTCTTCAAAATTTGAATTTGAAATATCTACCATGTGCACTAAATAATCCGACTCTCTGACCTCATCTAAGGTTGATTTAAATGATTCCACCAACTGATGTGGAAGTTTTCTTATAAATCCTACTGTATCTGTTAATAAAAATGGCAAGTTTTTAATCACAACCTTTCTTACTGTAGTGTCTAATGTTGCAAACAACTTGTTCTCAGCAAAAACTTCTGACTTAGATAATTTGTTCATTAAGGTTGATTTGCCTGCATTAGTATAACCTATTAAGGCAACTCTTATTAGATGGGCTCTTCCCTTTCTTCTAGTAAAAGACTGTTTATCAATCTTTACTAACTTCTTTTTTAAAAGAGAGATTTTATCTTTGATAATCCTTCTGTCAGTTTCAATTTGTGTCTCTCCTGGACCTCTCATTCCAATACCTCCTTTTTGTCTTTCTAAGTGAGTCCACATCCTCGTTAATCTTGGCAAAAGATATTCATACTGTGCTAATTCAACTTGAGTTCTTGCCTGAGCAGTTTGAGCGCGTGAGGCAAAAATATCCAATATTAAGTTACTCCTATCTAGTATTTTTTTCTTTTCAAAAATTTTTTGAATATTTCTAATTTGAGAAGGATTTAAATCATCATCAAAAATAATTATATCAACGTTCTCTCTTTTAACATAATCTCTAACTTCATTTATTTTGCCTTTTCCAAGAAATGTATTTTTATCTGGAAGTAAGAGTTGCTGTGTAAATCTTTTTGTAGGAACAGCTCCAGCAGTTGTGGCTAAAAATGATAATTCATCTAGATATTCATTAACATTTTCTTTTGTTGTTTGAGGAGTTATCAAACCAATCAAGATGGCTTTCTCCTTCATTTATAGAAAATCAATTATCAAGATTTCTTTCTTGCTTTAATAAAACTTTTAACAAACGTTACCATTGCAATAATTCCCGTAAGAATCATTGATCCAACTCTAAATATAGATAACTCTCTTCCTTCTGAAATAGCAGCTTTAAATGGCATAAATAATCCAAGAAGACCTATTAATGTAATTAACACAGCAATATGAGCAATTACCTTATTTTCATTTCTTATTCCCTTTTGACAGAGTAATAAAATCACACCAAAAAATAGTGGGATGAAAGCAGTTACTGATTGATGAGGTTTTGCATCAGTAGCTTCAAAAGTAAAAAAAGCCCATGCTGGCATTATAATTAAAACTAACGCGTTTATTAAGTTTGCTTTTTCTGTTTTCATAGTTATTTAAAATGAATATGCAAATTTAATATAATTTTAATAATTTCACAGCATAAATGTGAATATGAAAGTAATAATACTTTTTCTTTTTTTAATATTTAATTTCAATACATTATTAAGTCAAGAAACATTTCCAATCAATGGTGTTAAAAGTAATTTTAATCCTATTTATGCCTTTACTAATGCACACATTTTTATTTCTCCTGAAAAACAAATCAAAAATGGAACATTAATTATTCATAATAATAAGATTATTAGTGTAGATAGTAATCTAATTGTTCCCAAAAATGCAATTATATACGATCTACAAGGAGACCATATTTACCCTTCTTTTATCGATCTATATTCTAACTACGGAATAGTAAAAACTAACTTGAGGTCGCAAAATGATAATATCCCTCAGTATAGAAGCAATAAAAAAGGAGCATATCATTGGAACCAAGCTATACATCCAGAAACACAAGCTAGTCACTTATTTTCTAATAATCAAGAAGAAGCTGAAAAATATATAAATATTGGATTTGGTTCTGTTTTAACTCATTATCAAGATGGGATAATGAGAGGTAGTGGTGCTCTTGTTTTATTGTCAGAAAACAATCATACAAATATCATAAATAATTTTGCCGCTAGTTTTTATTCATTCAGTAAAGGTACTTCCAAACAAAAATACCCAACCTCATTAATGGGAAGTATTGCTTTAATTAAACAAGTCATGCTAGATGCAGAATGGTACGAAAAACAAAAACAACAAACAAACTTATCTTACATTAGCTATAACTTACAAAATAAATTACCTAAAATATTTGAAATTAGTAATGTATTAGATTACGCAAGAGTTTTTAGTATTGCTGACGAATTTGAAATCGATTTTTTAATAAAAGGTAACGGTAAAGAATACACTAGAATACACGAAGTGAAAGGGTCAACATTTCCGATTATTATTCCTTTAAATTTTCCGAAAGCATATGATGTTAGTAATCCCGAATCAACAGAATGGATCAGTCTAAACCAATTAAAAGAGTGGGAATTAGCTCCATATAACCCTGTATTTTTATCTGATAATAATATAAAGTTTTGTTTTACATCATCTGATCTAGAAAATAAAAATGATTTTTTAAAAAATCTCAAAAAAACTATAGATAAAGGGCTCAATAAATCTGACGCATTAGCTTCACTCACTACAATACCTGCTTCTCTAATTAATATGTCTAATAAATTGGGGACATTAGAAAGTGGGAAAATTGCTAATTTTATAATTACATCTAGTGATATATTTGAAGATGGAGTGATTTATGAAAATTGGATAAATGGTAAAAAACATATAGTTAATAAAAAAGAAAAATATGACATTTCTGGATATTACACCTTCAAATCAAAAAAAATTAATAGTTCTAAGGTTATCATCAAAAGTCAACGGAAAAATATAAAAATTACAATTAACAACTTGGATTCAGCTAATTTAATAGGTAAAATTAGTGAAGATAATTTCAATTTTAGTCTACCTAATGGTCATTTTAGAGCTAATGGAGATATAATAAATAATGATACAATTATTGGTTTTTACCAAGATGAAAATGGAGATATCTTTGATTTCTTATTATCTAAAGACTCAGTGTTAAATGCAGATAATAATAAAACAGATTCAGATACCACTGATAAAATAATTCAAAAAAATATACCTAAAGTTTGGCTTCCAAATAAATCTAATGGATTTAGATATTTACCAGTAACAAAACCGGTTTTATTTAAAAATGCTACTGTATGGACTAATGAAAAGCAAGGAATTATTAATAATACTGATGTAATTATTGATAAGGGAAAAATTATTGCTATAGGCACTCTTTTAAATCCGTTAGAATATATTACAAATGAAAAAGTTAAAATTATAGATGCTTCAAACCTACACCTTACATGTGGCATTATTGATGAGCATTCACACATAGCTATTAGCAAGGGAGTTAATGAAGCTAGTCAAGCTGTAACTGCCGAAGTGAGTGTTGGAGATGTTATTAATCCTAATGATCACAATATATACAGACAGTTAGCCGGAGGAGTTGTAGCTGCTCAACTCTTACACGGATCTGCTAATCCCATTGGAGGAAGGTCAGCAATTGTAAAATTAAGATGGGGGGCTTCTGCTGAAGAAATGAAAATCTCAGATGCAAAAGGTTTTATAAAATTTGCACTAGGTGAAAATGTAAAACAAAGTAATTGGGGAGACTTTGAAAATATTAGGTTTCCTCAAACTAGAATGGGTGTAGAGCAGGTATTTTATGATGCTTTTTTTAGAGCAAAAGAATATGAAAAAAAATGGCAAGATTATAATAAACTTAATTTAATTGAAAAAAGAAAAATACTTGCGCCAAGAGAAGACATAGAACTAAATGTTTTAGTGGAAATTCTAAATTCTGAAAGATTTATTACTTGTCATTCTTATGTTCAGTCAGAAATTAATATGCTAATGCACGTAGCTGACTCAATGGGATTTAAAATTAATACATTCACACATATTTTAGAAGGTTATAAAATTGCAGAAAAAATGAAAAAACATGGTGTTGGAGGATCTACCTTCTCTGACTGGTGGGCATACAAATTTGAAGTTAATGATGCAATTCCTTACAATGCAAGCCTTTTAAATGAGGCGGGAATAGTTACAGCTATAAACTCTGATGATGCAGAAATGGGGAGGAGACTAAACCAAGAAGCTGCAAAAGCTATTAAATATGGTGGAACATCTGAAGAAGATGCATGGAAAATGATAACTCTCAACCCAGCAAAATTATTACATTTAGATGACAAAATGGGAAGTATAAAAATTGGTAAAGATGCTGATATTGTTTTATGGTCTGATAATCCTCTTTCCGTTTACTCAAAAGTAGTTCAAACATATGTGGATGGTAAACTAATGTATGATGAAAATATAGATGTCCAAAACAGAAAGAGAGATTTAAAAGAACGCATGAGAATAATAAAATTAATGTCAAAAGATAAAAATCAAAACAAGATAAAACCTACTGCACCAGCAGAAGAAAAGCTATATCATTGTTGTAAAAAAAGATGAAAAAGGAAATAATATTTTTTTTACTGATAAATTTAATTTTTATTGCTGAATCAAAATCAGAGAAACCTATTTTATTTGTCGGCGCAACAATTCATGTAGGAAACGGGAATGTTATTGCTAATTCAATAGTTAGTATGTATAATGGCAAATTCGAAATTATTGGTGATGCATCTTCTGTACGTATTGACCCTTCAGCTTTTGATACAATATTTAAAGTGTATGACAAACATATTTACCCATCATTTATTCTTCCAAATACGACTCTTGGTTTAACTGAAATTAGTGCCGTAAGAGCTACTAGAGATTATAAAGAGGTGGGCAAATTTAATCCGCATGTACGAACGCTTATTGCATATAATACAGATTCTAAAATCCCTAAAACTATTTTAAATAATGGAATTCTGATTGCTCAGGTAACTCCAAGAGGAGGGATTATTTCTGGAAAATCCTCAATCATGCACTTAGATGGTAATAATTGGGAAGACACCCAATTAAAATCAGATGATGGAATTCATCTAAATTGGCCAAAATCATTTTATTCCACTGGTTGGTGGGCTGAACCTGGAAAAATTAAAATGAATGAAAACTATAAAGAAAGAATTGAAGAGATAAATCATCTATTTGACAAAGCATGGGCGTACCATAATTCAACCGAAAATAGCATAGATATTAAATTAGAAAGTATGTTAGGGCTATTTGATGGAACAACAACCCTGTTTATTCATAGTAATAAAGCCAATGATATGCGTGATGCTATAAAATTTGCAAAAAAATATAGCATAAAAAAAACAGTTCTAGTGGGAGCTGAGGATGCTCTAAAAATAATTAATATTTTAAAAAAAGAAAATATATCATTAATTCTAAAAAGAGTACATAGACTTCCTATTACACAAGACAGGCATATTGATGAACCTTACTCTCAAGCTAAGAAATTACATAATGAAGGAGTTCTTTTTTGTTTAAGCTATGAAGGTGATATGGAAGCAATGGGGTCTCGAAATCTCCCATTTACTGCAGGAACAACTGTAGCTTACGGACAAGAATATGAAGACGCAGTAATGAGTATTACCCTAAATACGGCAAAGATTCTTGGAATAGATCATATGGTAGGGTCAATTGAGAAAGGGAAAGATGCAACTTTTTTTATTTCATCTGGAGACGCTTTAGATATTAAATCAAATAATGTTGAAAGGGTGTTTATTAGAGGAGAAGAAATTGACCTATTAGATCATCAAAAACAACTTTATTACGAATACAAGAAATGATTTTTAATTAATATCCAATTTTTGATCTAATTCTTGCCAAGACTTGTTTTGCAATAGATCCAGCTCTTATTGCTCCCTGTTTTAATTCTTTATCAATTTTTGTTTTATCGCTCATTAAGGCATTATACTTTTCTCTCTGTGTTGAAAATTTTGTAAGGATTAATTGGAAAAGCTCTTGCTTTGCGTGTCCATATCCAAAATTTCCTTGCTCATATTTGTGTCTTAGTAAATTTGCTTGTTCTTTCTCTGCAATTAAATTATATAGCTGAAACACATTACATTTTTGAGGATTTTTTTTGCTTTCCATTGGTGTAGAATCAGTTTTAACACTCATGATTTGTTTTTTGAGAATGCTTTCTGATTGAAAAATATCAATAGTATTATTGTGTGATTTACTCATTTTTTCTCCATCAGTACCCGGAACAATCATCACTTTTTTATCAATTTTAATTTCTGGCACAATAAAAGAGTTTGGAAACTTATGATTAAACGATTTTGCAATATCTCTTGTTATTTCAAGATGCTGCATCTGATCTTTACCAACAGGTACTATATTTGCATCATACAAAAGTATATCCGCAGCCATAAGAACAGGGTAAGTAAATAATCCTGAATTAACATCAGCTAGTCTATTAGATTTGTCTTTGAATGAATGTGAATTTGCTAACATTGGAAATGGAGTGAAACAATTTAGATACCATGAAAGCTCACATACTTGAGTAACATCAGATTGTCTGTAAAAAATATTTCTTGAAGTATCAAAGCCAAATGCAAGCCAGGCAGCAGCAGTTGCATAAGTGTTATCCCTTAGTTCTTTAGGATCTCGAATTGTTGTAAAAGAATGTAAGTCTGCAATAAAAAATAAACTTTCATTTTTTTCAGATTTAGAAAGTTGTATTGCTGGAATAATAGCTCCTAGCAAGTTTCCTAAATGTGGTCTGCCTGAACTTTGAATTCCTGTTAAAATTCTTGCCATTGTTTTTATTTGTAAAAATAGTAGATTTTTATCTTTGTATAATGAAATACATAAACTATCTTTTAAGCTCTATATGGAGATTGTGGTTTTTTACTGTTTTCCTTTTTACATTTTTTAGTTTTTTACCATTACTCTTCATTTTCACGGGATTATTTAAAAACGAAGAAATAGTTTGCTATATAGCAAGATACTGGTCAAAAATTATTTTATTTTCATCTTTTATTTATCCAAAAATTGAATGGGAAGAAAAATTTAATCCAAATCAGCCTTATATTATTTGTGCTAATCATACTTCTTCATTAGATATACCTTTTATCCTATCAACAATTAATTTGCCAATACAATTCATTGGAAAAGTTGAGTTAAGTAGAATCCCATTATTTGGTTATTTTTTTAAAAATAATTCTGTAATAGTTAATAGAAAAAATAAAAAAGACGGATATAATGCATTTCTTAATGCAAATAATAAACTGCAAAATAATATTAGCATTTGTATTTTTCCTGAAGGAGGTATTCCTCCAAAAAATATTTTTCTTAAAAATTTTAAAAACGGGGCATTTAAATTAGCTTCAGAAAATAACATTAAAATAATTCCTATTACAATGCCTGATAATAAATTAATGTTTCCCCAAAATTATTTTAATGGATATCCTGGAAGAGCTAGAATTAAAGTGCATAAACCCATTGACCCTACAAAAATTAAAAAAAATACGTCTGACAACATAAAAAAACTTGTTTATAATATTATATTTGATCAATTAAAAAAATATGAAAGTAACAAATAAACTCATATCAGATTTAGCAGAACTTGCCAAATTAAAATTTAATAAATCAGAAAATGAAAAAATGAAATCTGATTTTAAAAATATGTTAGATTTTGTAGATAAGCTCTCAGAAATAAACACAAAAGATGTTGAACCATTAATTTATTTAAGTGATGAGATAAACTCATTAAGAGAAGATAATATATCAATTAAACTATCTAAAGAAATGGCACTAAAAAATTCAACATCTAATAATTCTGATTATTTTACTGTACCAACAATTCTAAAAAAATAGTCTAGATTAACTTGTTAAGTTAAATAAAATGAAAAAAGCTTTTTATTTTCACTAATTGTTTCAATCTATATTATTTTGAAATCTATCTTGAAAACACATATTAATTATTTATATTTTGTTTGACAATAGTATTACTTTTTGAAACCTCAAAAGTAGTCTCAATCCCAAAAATTAATGCCATATTGTTATTGACATGTCCTGAAGGAAAATCAAAACATATTGGAAAATCATAATCTTTTGTGTAATGAGAAATGATTTCAATTGCATTTTTTCCGTATGGAACAATATTATCATGCATATCTTTCATGCCTCCAACAATTAATCCTTTTAAATTTTTAAATATATTATTTCTTTTTAGATTAATAATCATCCTGTCTATGTGATATAAATATTCATCCAAATCTTCGATAAATAATATTTTATTTTTTGTGTCAATATCAGAGCTAGATCCTAACAAACTATAAATTATTGATAAATTTCCTCCAACAAGCTCTGCCTTTGCTTGCCCACACCGATTAAATTTGTTTGAAGGAATTTTGACAGAATTGCCGTTACAAAAAAGAGTGTTGTATAAACTTTGCAATGATTTTCTCGTATTGGCATGAAAATTAATGGGCATGGTTGCATGAATACTTGCAACTCTAAGATTGTTTAAATGTGAATGTAAAACTGTAACATCACTATAGCCAACAATCCATTTCGATTGTTTTTTGAAATTGTTAAAGTTTATATTGTCAATTATTTGAACTGTTCCATAACCTCCTCTAGCACATAAAATTAATCTGATTGAAGAGTTATCTAACATGCTTTGCAAATCTTCTGTCCTTTGTTGATTGGTTCCTGAAAATTGATTGTCTTCACAAAACAAATATTTACCAAATACTATATCTAAGTCCCATTGTGTTAAAATAGAAATAGCTTTTTCAATTTCTAATCTTGATATTTTTCTTGCGGTTGATATAATACCTACTTTATCTCCTTTTTTTAACTTTGGGGGTATTATCATATTAAGCTTGATTCAATTACATTATATTTGCTAAGATAATTGATTCCTTTTAAATGAGTAAAAAACATATTATAACCTCTGCTCTACTGTATGCAAATGGGCCTATTCACATTGGTCACATAGCTGGAGCATATTTACCTGCTGATATTTATGTTCGATTTTTAAAATTAAATAGTCAAGATGTTGTATTTATTTGTGGTTCAGATGAACATGGCGCCGCAATTACTCTTCAAGCAAAAAAAATAGGACTAACTCCTAAAGAAATAATAGATAAATATCATGATTTAAATAAAAGAACTTTTGCTGAATTTGGTATAGATTTTAGTATTTACCATAGAACATCAGAGAAAATACATCATGAAACTGCTAAAGAGTTTTTTACATCATTGGAAGAGAAAAGTTCATTTGAAGTAAAAAATTCTGAACAATTTTATGATGATTCAATTAAACAATTTTTAGCTGACAGATATATAGAAGGAGAATGTCCAAAATGTGGATACCAGCATGCATATGGAGATCAATGTGAAAAATGTGGTTCCGCACTTAGTCCAAATGAATTGATCAATCCAAAATCTACTATAAGTGGTAACAAACCGGTACTAAAAAAAACAAAACATTGGTATCTTCCAATGGAAAAGCACGAAAAGTGGTTGCAGGAATGGATAAATCAAGGTATGCTTAACAATTCGCAACATCATGACGTGAAGCTTTGGAAAAATCAGGTTGTAGGGCAATGTAATTCTTGGATTAAATCAGGCCTTAAATCCAGGGCTATAACTAGAGATCTAGATTGGGGGGTGCAAGTTCCTATAAATAATGCGAAAGGGAAAGTGCTGTATGTCTGGTTTGACGCACCAATAGGATATATCTCTGCAACAAAACAATGGGCAAAAGAGAATAATAAAAAATGGGAAGATTATTGGAAAAGTAGTGATACTGAATTAGTGCATTTTATTGGTAAGGATAATATAGTCTTTCACTGTATAATTTTTCCAATAATTTTAAAGCAACAAAAAAATTATATATTACCTAAAAATGTTCCTGCTAACGAATTTTTAAATTTAGAAGGCAATAAATTATCAACTTCCAAAAACTGGGCTATATGGCTTCATGAATACTTAATTGATTTCAAAGATCAACAAGATGTACTTAGATATGTACTCTGTGCATCTGCTCCTGAAAATAAAGATACAGATTTTACCTGGAAGGAATTTCAAGCAAGAAACAATAATGAGTTAGTTGCAATTTTTGGAAATTTTGTTAATCGAGTTGTTGTTTTAACAAATAAGTATTGGGAAGGTATTGTTCCTGAAAAAGATGTAACAAATGATCAAGATGATCATATTATATCATCTCTTGAATTGTTTCCAACAAAAATTGCTAACTCAATTAATAAATTTCGTTTTAAAGAAGCACTGATTGAAATGATGAACCTTGCAAGGTTAGGAAATAAATATCTTGCTGATTGTGAACCATGGAAAATTGTTAAATCTGATGAAAAGAGGGTAAAAACAATTCTAAATATTTCATTGCAAATTACGGCTTCACTTTCAATTTTATGTGAACCTTTTCTTCCTTTCACATCAAAAAAATTAAAAAGCATTTTAAATTTAAACCATCTTAAATGGAAAGATGCGAATAAAAATATAATTAGCTCTGGTCATAAAATCAATACTGGAATACATTTGTTTTCAAAAATAGAAGACGATAAAATTCAAAACATGATAGATAAATTAAATACTTATAAAAATGAAAATTAAATTACTTTTATTAGTATCACTTTTTTCTTACAATTTGATATTTTCTCAATGTAATGGTAGATATATAAACGAAATTTTTAGCTCTGTAACAAAAACTACTGTCAACTATTCTGATCAACCGCAATACCAAGATATCTTTCATGAAATGGATATTTATACTCCTAATGGTGACACATCTAAAGATAGGCCCTTAATTATTTTTATTCATGGGGGTAGTTATTTAGGTGGTACAAAATCAGAAATTGATTGTATAGATTTTTGTGAGCATTTTGCAAAAAAAGGTTATGTTACTGCATCTGTGAATTATCGTCTAAGCACTAATCAGCTAAACTTTATTTTATATCAAGAAGAGCAGTATTTAACTGTTTTAAACTCAGTATCTGATGTGAAAGCTGCAGTCAGATATTTTAGAAAAGATTACAATAATGGAAATAATTATGGTATTGACCAAGCTACAATATTTGTTGGGGGCTCATCAGCAGGAGCAGTAACAGCTGTCCATTTAGCTTATGTTGACGATATTTCAGATTTACCTAACACAAGTACTCCAAACGGAACAAGTATACAAACACTAATCAACAATTCTGGTGGATTAGAAGGAGATGTTGGGAATTTTGGCTTTTCATCTAAAGTTAATGCAATAATAAATTTTGCAGGCGCTATAAATACATTAAATTGGATTGATTCTCAAGATGAGCCCATTGTTAGTGTTCATGGAGATGCTGATGAAACAATTGACTTTAATTGTGCCCCTGGCCTTGGAGTTCCAACTGTACTTAATCTTTGTGGGAGCAATCAAATACACAATCAAGCTAATAATTCAAACATATTAAATGATCTTCTGATATTCAATAATGCTGATCATGATTGGTTTCAATCTGGCAACGCAGATACTAGATTTGTTCAAGCATTAAATTTTACAAGCTCATTTTTATTGCCTTTACTGCCCTGCTCTCAAACTACAAATACATTTGAAGCTAATAATAATAATAAATATGTCATAAAAACAATAAATATTTTAGGGCAAGACTCTAAATCATCATTAAATAAGCCTATATTTTATATATACAATGATGGTAGTGTCGAAAAAAAAGTAATGCTAAAAATAAATAATTAGTTTCCTTCAACTATCAATGAAAAAAAAAAATAAGCATAATTCTAACTTAGGTATTAGATTAAACAAATACATCTCTAATTCAGGTATTTGTTCTAGAAGAGAAGCTGATATCTTTATAAAAGCCGGAGTAGTCGCTGTAAATGGAAAAAGTGTCACTAAAATGGGAGCTCAAATTAATGAAAATGATATTGTTAAGTTTAACGGAGAGACAATCTCAATAAAAAAACAAAGCTATATTTTGTTAAATAAACCTAAAAATTATTATGATGAAGTTAAACTAAACATAACAAGAAAAAATATATACTCCTTAATTAAAGAAAATAAAGGGTTAATTCCAGTAGACAAAATGAAACCCTACTACACCGGGCTATTACTACTTACAAATGATATTAATTTAAAAAATAAATTATCTAACAAGAAGAAAAAAATAAAATCAATTTATCAAATTTTAATAGATAAAGAGTTGAAAACTGAAGATTTACAGAGTATTAGAAAAGGAGTAATAATAAATAATAAAAAAATAGTTTTAAAATCAATACAGTATATAAATAAACAAAATAAAAATGAAATCGGTATAGAACATAATAATGGAGGAATTGAAACTATAATTAAATTACTAAAAAAATTTAATTATCAAATTTTAAAATTAGATAGAGTTTTTTGGGCAGGATTAACAAAAAAAAATATTCCAAGAAAAAAATATCGTGAGCTAACCGAATCTGAAGTTAATATTTTAAAACGAATTTAAAATACGATAAGCTTAAAAAAAACGTTATATTTTTATATATTAAAATGAAAAGAAAATATAAACTATCATTGATTATCTTAACTGTTATTGTGGCTACTTTTACTTTAACAAGCAATAAAATAATTTCTATCTATAATGATAAAATAACACTTTCCATAAAACACTTATTTAAAAAAAATATTAAAACTGAAGTAACAATTAATAGTATTAATACTACAATATTTAAAAGCTTTCCATACATTTCTGTAAAAATCAATGACTTAACTATTTATGAAGACTCTTCATTTAATTATGACACATTAATATATGCTCAAGAAGCAAAAATTAGTATAAGTCTTTTTAATATTCTTACTAAAAAAAATGATATAAATCAACTTCATTTAAAAGAAGGTCAAATTAATATACGATTCAACGAACAACCTAATTATCTAGTTTACAGCTCTAACATTAAAACTGATGAAAAAAAATCAATTGTTAAAAAAATTAAACTAACCAATATTGACTTTAAATTTATAAAAGAAAAAACAAATTTATACTGGCATTGTAAAAGCACTATAATTACTCCAGAAAAAAATGTTTTTAAATTACAAAATGATTTTTTTTCAACTAACCTAAATATTGGAAGCATAGATTATCTAAAAAGTAAAAATTGTTTTTTAAAAACAAAAATAAAAATTAATTCAGATAGTATTAGTATATATGATGCAGATATACAAGTAGAAAAAATGAAAATAAAAGCCCGTGGCTATATTTTAAAAAATGGATTTTTAAGTTTAAATGTAAATAGTACAAGTCAAAAATTAGATGAGGTAATTAGTCAATTGCCTGCAAACCTTAAAAATTTATGTGCTCCTTTTATAGCAACTGGAATTATTAATTATAATGCCATCATTAAAGGTAATACAAAAAATTCTAATCCAAATTTAAATATGGATTTTAATATTTTAGATGGTACTTTTTTACTAAAAAAGAATCCATTTCAAATGAATAAAATTCAATTAAATGGGACAGTAACAAATGGCGCAAAAAATAATCTAAAATCTACTAAAATAGATGTAGGTAGTTTTGAAGCGCAACCTGAAAATAGTAAAATAACAGGTAATTTTATTATTGAAAATCTAAATAAAATGTATCTAAACACCAATCTTAAGTGTGATTGGGATCTTTCTGTACTTAATAACTGTTTTAAGGATTCTCCATTTTTAAACCTTTCTGGAAACATGAAAACTAATACAAATTATAGTGGCGAATTTTCATTTAATTCTCTTTTTAAAAAATATTTTTTAAAAGCCAAAAATCATTTAACACATACAAAACTGAATAATGTAGATTTTAATTACTTAAATTCTGATTTATATTATTCAATCATTAACAGCACTGTAAATATTAATAAATCTAAAACATCTATTTTAAATAGTGATATTATTATTTCAGACAATAAGTTTAGTTACGAAGGAGAAATACAAAATTTAATCGAAAATTTGTTAAACAAATCTAAAATGATTAAAGTTTCTGGTGTAATTAATTCTCCCACAGTTAATCTAAACAAATTAAAAAGTAAATCAAAAAACACATCAGAATCTACATTTCCTGAATTTATTAAATTTGATTTAACCACAAATATTGCAGAGTTAAAGTACAAGAACTTTACTGCAAAAAATATTTTTAGCAACATCAAATATAAAAACAAATCTATAGAAGTAACAAATCTCTCAGCAGAAGGACTTGATGGCAAAATCTATTCAGACTTTACAATTAAAGAACCTACAAAAAATTACTTGGTTCTTAACTCACAAATTGATTTTGATAATATAAATATACGACGTGCCTTTAAAGAATTCAATAATTTCAATCAACAATTTATTAAAGAAAATGATATCAATGGCGTTGGGACTGTTGAACTAGATGTTGAAGCTCATTGGAAACCGGGGATGATTTTTGACAATACAAAACTAAAAATAAACTCTCATCTAGTAATTGAAGAAGGAGAACTTATAGATTTCAAACCTCTAGAAAACCTTTCCACCTTTATTAGTTTAGATGACTTAAAACATGTGAAATTCTCAACATTAGAAAATACTATAAATGTTGAAAATCAAACTATTACTGTTCCTGCTATGGAAATAAAATCAAGTGCCTTATCATTATTTATTTCAGGGAAACATTCATTTAATCAAAATATTGATTATAAGATTAAACTGCTTCTCTCTGAGTTATTATTTAATTCTTTTAGAAAAAAGAACACATCTGTTGTGTCTGAGTTTGGAGAGTTTAAAACTGAGACAGAAAATTTAAGTACAATATATTTAACTATGAAGGGAAATACAGAAAATCCTAAAATTGCTTTTGATGGGTTAAGGTTTAAAGAAGAATTACAAAATACTATATCAACTGAAATCAAAACTATAAGTGATATAATTAAAGAAGACGTATTAAAAAGCAAGGACTCTAAAAAGGAAATTAATAATGATGAAATAATTATTGAGTGGGAAGAAATAAATAAAGACGTGCCTAAATATTAAATTATAAATGGATATATATACTAAACAAAAAAAATGGAAGTTTGCTTTATTAATATTTGCAATTATAATTGGATTTTCATCATTATTTGTGACTAATCGACTAGTTAAAAAATTAAAAAAAGAAGAAAATAAAAAAATTGAATTGTGGGCAGCAGCCACTAAACATTTAGTGAAAATTAGTGGTGAAGGAGATTATTCGTTAGCAATAAAAATTATAAATGAAAATAAAAATATTCCCGTAATTCTTGTAGATGAATGTGATAGTATTTTAGAATCAAAAAATTTTAATATTTACAATAATATAGACAGCTTACTATTTAAATTAAAAATACGTTCTCCTAGATTAATAACACAAAAATTTTTAAGACAAGAATTGAATTCAATTAGAGAAGATGGAGATGATCCTATAGAAGTAAATATAATTGGAGATAAGCAATGGATTTATTATAAAGACTCTGCAATGCTATATCAACTTAGGTACTACCCTTTTTATCAACTAGCATTTATTAGTATTTTTATGTTTATTGCATATTTTATTTTTAGTGCTAGTCGCAAGTCTGAACAAAATAAAGTTTGGGCTGGAATGGCAAAAGAAACAGCTCATCAAATTGGGACTCCATTATCTTCATTGATGGCTTGGGTAGAGCTTTTAAAGGAAAAGACCAAAGAAAAAAATTTAGTTGATGAAATGAATAAAGATGTTCTAAGATTAAAAACAATTGCAGATCATTTCTCCAAAATTGGTTCTAAGTCTGAATTAGAGCAAGTTAATATTGTTATGATAATTGAAAATGCCATTGAATATCTTAAATCTAGAATGCCTAAAAATACAAGCTTTAAAATAGAATATGTCAATAAAAATATTCAGGCAAATATAAATATTACATTATTTGCTTGGGTAATTGAAAATCTAGTTAAAAATGCGGTAGATGCAATTAAAGGTAAGGGAGAGATAATACTGTTAATAGAAGAAAAAAACTCTAATGTTTGTATAAATATTTCTGATAATGGTGAAGGAATTAACTCTAAAATAATAAAAAGTATTTTTAAACCTGGAGTAACCTCCAAAAAAAGAGGATGGGGACTTGGACTTTCTCTTTCTAAAAGAATAATAAAAGAATATCATAAAGGAGAAATCTATGTGTTAAAATCAGAAAAAAATCAAGGAACGACATTTACAATTAAACTTCCTAAAGTAGATTAAAATTTATTTTCAAATATTATCTTCATACAATAGAATATTAAAAAAAATAGGATTTTTCAAGATTTTGTTTTTTTGTAGTATCATTTTTTCTATTGTTAACTTTTGTTTTTTATCATTACATAAAATAAGCAGTCTATTAGTATTATTTATTAGAAAATTTGTAGATGCATATATTTTCCAAAAAAAGTTTAATATAGTTTCAAGTGTTGTTTTTTTTGAATTAAAATAAAATTTTAAGAAATTTATATTAGTCTTGTTAATAAATTCAATATGATCAAATATTGTTTTTTTAACTTTATTTACTTTACATAAATAAACTCCGTCTAACTCTTTTAATTTTTTTTGAAAAAACCATAAATTTTCTCCTCCTAAAATAATTTGTTGTAGCTTTTGATGATCTACAAATCTTATACTTAATGAATTAACACAATGTCTGACATTTTTATCTGTAAATTTCTCTCCAACAAAAACATGACCTAAATGACCTCCACAATTTACACAACAAATTTCGGTCCTTATTCTACCTAAACTTGTATCTCTAAACCTTTCAATTGCTCCTGGGATTTCATCATCAAAAGAAGGCCATCCACAACCTGAATCAAACTTACTTTTTGACTGGTATAGTGGGGAATTACATGCTCTACATACAAATATTCCCGATTTATAGAAATCATTATATTCACCAGAAAAAGGAGATTCCGTTCCTTTATGCTTTAATATATTTTTTTCTTCTTCTGTCAAACGAGAAAAATAATCACTACTCATAATTAATTTTTATAAAAATTCTTTACATATACCTTTGGGGTAACTCCATATCTTTTTTTAAATGATGATATAAAATGGCTTGCTGTACTATATCCCAATTTAATACTAACCTCATTAATATTATAATCCTCCTCTATTAAAAATCTTTTTGCCATAGCCATTTTATATTCTAATAAGAATTGAAATACTGGTTTACCATATATTTCTTTAAAACCTTCCTTTAACCTTCTTAAGCTCAAATCCACTCTTGATGAAAGTACTAAAAGTGTTGGAGGGCTAGAATACTCATTAATAATAATTTCTTTTGCAAGATTAATTTTCTTCAAATTATTGTCATTCATCATGTAGGGACATGTAGTATTTGGTTGTGGTGAATTTGAATCAAAAAGTAAGCTAAATAATTGGTAAACTTTCCCTTTTAAATAAAGTTCTTTTGTGGAAGAATCAACATTATATTTTATTATTTGATTTAACACTAACAACATAGTATCATCTATAGCATGTTCCTTATAATATTTTTTATTGATGTTTTCTTTCTTCAAAAAGGGGATTTCTTGGTGTTCATTATAAAATAATTTATGAAATTCATCAATAGTAATCAGTAATGTAACAACACTAGCATTAGGCTTTACTTTAATACTTATTGGAAGTTCTTGGTTTGGATTAAACAAAATAAGAGATCTATTCTTGTTTATTTCTAATTTGTAATTTCCATCATTAAACATAAACTCAACTGTATTTTTCAAAATAAAATGAAACTGAATAAACCTACTTTTTAGGTGTTTGTCAATCTGCTTAATAGTTTTTTCATTGTTTGTAAATCTTATACAAATAAATTTGTCTGCAAAATATGTTTCAGAGAAAAAATTTTCCATTAAAGTGATTATTTAATAATGCAAATTTAAACATATTAAAGCATATCATTAATATGTAACATTAAATAAACAGCTATAGTTACTTCTATTTATATTAAATCTAGCACTTTTGGTTTTATTTTTGAACCTATAGCGTTACTTTTTTGTTTTAATATTATTTATTTTTGCAAAAAATAGTTGTTATGAAAAATAAATTATTGTTACTATTACTTATCACTATTATAAGTATTAATACTAAATGTCTAAAAGGTCAAAACAAAACTATTGTTCTGGGCCCTAATTATCAAAGTCAAAGTTTTTATAGCTTAGAAAACGGAGAAACACAAAATATTTTAAATGACAACTGGGATCTTGCTATGTCTACTGATGCTTATTCTACAACTATTAGGATAAACGGTGGAAAAGGGGTAGAACTTTATTTATATCATTTAGGAGATACTAGTAACTGGACAAATATTAATAGCTCTATAATAAATAATCTTACAGAACCAGTTAATAATAGTGACACCGGATGGAGTATTGGCGCTTTTGACATGAGTAAAGACAATAATAATTCTCTCGACTATGGTTGGGGTGTATATAGTATGATTACACATAAAGTTGTTGGAGATTCAATATTTATTATTAAAACTGTTAATGGAAACTGGAAAAAGCTATGGATTCAAGAAAAAGTTCTTGGTGATTATAAAATTAGATTTGCAAACCTGGATGGTTCTAATGATTATTCAGAAATTATTAACGCTTCAACTTATGATGATAAGCATTTTATTTACTACTCTTTAGAAAATCAAAGTGTATTAGATCGAGAGCCAAATAAAAATAACTGGGACCTAACTTTTACAAAATACATTACTGATTATCCTTTCCAAGGTACCTTTGTCCCATATTCCGTTACTGGAGTACTCTCAAATATTGGTGTAGAAGTCGCTAGAGCTGAAAACATCACATCACCTACTAGTTATGCTGATTATAATAATCACACCTTTAATACCGAAATAAATATGGTTGGATTTAATTGGAAAAATTTTGATGGCACTGGATATTCAATAGACCCAAATCTATGTTATTTCGTTAGAGACTTAAATGAGTCGATATGGAGAATAATTTTTACAGCTTTTTCTGGCATGGCATCAGGATCAATAGAATTTAATGCTGAAAAATTAGAACCTAGTTCAACAAGTCAAAATTTTTCATTAATACGCTCATTTAATATATATCCGAATCCTATAAATAATCAAGATGCAACACTATTATATGATGTGGAAGGTGACGTTAAAACTTTACAAATAATTTGCCCACTTGGAAAAACCATTTTTAAAAGTAGTTTAAATAATAATAATTTTAATGCACTTAAAATTCCTACTTCAAATTTTAAAAGTGGTTTATATGTAGTTTTATTAAATGATCAGTTTAATAATACAATTATAACTGAAAAGATTTTAGTATACTAGTCAATATTAAATATGCCAACATTACATGAAATACTGTTATGTAATATTAATACTTATATCATCATTTAATCTTTGTGCTAAAGAGTTTAAACAAAGTGTTGACTCAATTAAAATAAAAAAAGATCTTGATGAAGTTGTGGTAACAGGGCAATTAAATCCCATTGCAAAAAATAATGCTATACAAGACATTATTATAATAAATAACATGACAATTAAATCTAATCTATTTAATAACTTAGGTGATCTTCTTAAATATCAATCTAACTTTACTTTGTCAAATGATAATGTTCTAGGCTCTTCTATTTTAATGCAAGGCGTTTCAGGTCAAAATGTAAAAATTTTAATTGATGGTGTTCCTGTAATTGGAAGGTTAAATGGAAATATTGATGTTTCTCAAATAAATTTATCAAATATTGATAAAATAGAAATTATTAAAGGGCCCCTCTCTGTAAATTATGGAAGCGATGCATTAGCAGGAACAATAAATCTAATCTCTAAAAAAGTAATCTCTAATAAATTAAATGTTTCGTTCAAAAATTATTACGAAACAGTAGGTATTTACAATCTAGATTTTGTAATTAATTTTGGCTATAAAAAACATAAATTTTCCTCTATTTTTCAAAGAAATTTTTTTTCAGGATGGTCTAAAAATGATGCGTTTAGCTTATTGCCTCAAAAGTCTGCTGCAGACACAAATAGATTTAAAGATTGGAATCCCAAATTACAATTATCAAATAAAACTGTTCATGCATACAAATACAAAAATTTAAATATTCGAAGCTATGGAGAATATTTTTATGAAAAAATCACAAATAGAGGACGACCATTATCTCCATATTATATAAATGCATTTGATGACTACTACTACACATTTAGAAGAAATTTAGGTTCTGAACTAATCATTCAGAATGAAAAATATAAACTACAGTCAGTTATAGCGTTAAATCAATTTAAAAGAGTAAAAAACACATATTATAAGGATTTGATAACGCTATCTGAAAATTTAGTAGATAATAGCTCTGATCAAGACACTTCACTTTTTAATATGTTTATGGCAAAATCTTGGTTTAGTTCAAAAAAACAATTTGTTAATTATCAAATTGGTCTAGATATAATTTACGAAACTGCTTCTGGCCAAAGAATTGCAGACAACACTCAACATCAAACAGACTATTCTTTCTTTTCAAATGCTGAAGCCTATATTAAAAATTTAAATATAAGACCAGGATTAAGAGTTATATATAATACTAAATATAAAGCTCCATTGATCCCATCTCTTAACTTAATGTTAAAACTTAATGAGAACTTTCAAATACGAAGTTCATATGCAAAAGGATATAGAGCTCCAAGTCTTAAAGAGCTTTTTTTTGAGTTTATAGATATAAATCATTATATAGTTGGCAATACAAATCTATCAGCAGAAAAAGGTGATAATTATCGTTTTTCATCAACTTACTCTATTAAAAACAAAAATTATAAAAGCTCTATTAAAGGTTCTGTCTTTTACAACAATATTAAAGATAAAATTGATTTATATAAAATTAGTGACCAATATGTATATTTTAATCTTTATGAACTTAAAACCATTGGAGGAAATATAGATGTTTCTTTGCTTTCTAATGCTATATCTGTAAATACCTCAGTATCGTACATAGGAAGATCAAATAAAATTAACTCAAATGATCCTTTTAAATATATATTTTCTTCAAACTACACATTAAACTATATATATGAGATTAACCCCGAGCTGACTTTAAATATTTTCTATAAATATAATGGAGAGAAAACAGAATTCATCACTTTAGAGAATGATGATATTATCGAGACTAAACAAAAAGCATATAATTCTCTTGATATCTCTATAAATCAAATATATTTGAATAACAAACTAAAACTTAGTTTTGGAATAAAAAATTTATTTGACGTGACAGATCTTAGTTTTCAATCTGGTTCTTCAGTTCATTCAAATTCAAATAATAAATTATCAATTGGATATGGCAGAACATATTTTAGTACTCTCTCTATAAGTCTATGAAAAAATATTTTTATCTAATATCAACAATTTTATTTTTGTTTTCTTGTGAAAAAGGAGAAATTCCAGTCAATTTAGATAGGTCGGAGCTTAAAATTACTCAAATAAATTTAGAATCAAATTATGCCAAACAAGTTTTTTATAATGTAAAACAAAACTCAATTATTTCATCAAATACCAAAACTGAGTGGGACTTAGGGTTTGGTAATGAAGAAGGGGTTTTTAATATTATAATTAATTCATCCGTATTTAGTCAAATTAAAAAAATTAATAATCTCTTGTTTGAAGAAGTTACTACAATTCCTGATTCTATAGATTGGAGTTGGGATGATCCTTCAAACACTAGTAATACAACAATAGGAAATAGCTGGGACAATAATATCACATATATAATTGATTTAGGATTTGACATTGATGGAAATTCTAGAGGATACAAAAAGTTCAAAGTAGATACTTTTTCAAACAATTATTATATTATTACTGTTTCAAATTTGAATAATTCTGAATTGAGAACAATTCAAATTCCAAAAAATGAAAACGTTCAATATTCCCGGCTTTCATTAGCTAGTAGTACAATTATTTCATCACCAAATAAAGATGATTGGGATTTGCTTTTTTCTCAATATACTCATTTATATGCTGACTCGATTGTTCCTGCTTATTTAGTAACGGGGACGTTAATAAATCAAAAAAGTGGAATAGAAGTTGCTATTGATTCAGTAAATACTTTTAGTGATATTATATTCTCTAATATTAACAATTATACATTCAACAATAATCAAGATATTATTGGATATAATTGGAAGTTATATGATTTTGATAATGGATACTATATAATCAATTCTAACATTAGTTACATTATAAAAAATACTGAAGGCAGGTATTATAAACTTCGTTTTATTGACTTTTATAATGAGGTTGGAGTTAAGGGGTATCCAACTTTTGAAGTACAAGAAATATTACCATTTTAGTAATTTATATATAAATTTGCTAGTCATTTAAATACATAAATATTGGCTAGCATATATATACATATTCCTTTCTGTAAACAAAAATGTGTATACTGTAATTTCTATTTTAGTACTTCAATGGATAGCAAAGATCTTATTGTTGAATGTTTGAAAAAAGAAATTGAATCAAGAGCTAATTATCTTCATAACAAAAAAATAAAATCAATCTATTTTGGTGGAGGAACTCCATCTATTTTAGAATCTAAAGATATTAACTCAATATTAAATTATATTTATAAACATTATAATTTAGATAAAAATATAGAGATAACGTTTGAGTGTAATCCAGATGATTTAAACTTAGAAAAACTAATTAGTTTAAAAAAAAATGGGATTAACAGACTAAGCATAGGACTACAATCCTTAAACGATAAGGATTTAAAATTTATGAATAGAAGTCATTCCGCATCACAATCTAAACAAGCTATTTTTAATGCTAAAAAAATTGGATTTAACAATATTTCAGTTGACTTAATTTATGGGATACCTAATCAAAACTTAAATTCTTGGAAAAAAACACTTTTAACTATTTTAAATCTAGAGATTCAACATATATCTGCATATGCGTTAACTATAGAAAAAAACACTCAACTATATCATTTAGTTAAAAAAAAGAAAGTTAATGAATTAAATGAAAAAAAATTTTTAAGACTTTATGATGAACTAATTTCATTAACTAAAAAAAATAATTTTATTCAATATGAAATTTCTAATTTTGGGAAAAAAGATTTTTTTTCTAATCATAACATAGGCTATTGGACTGGTAATCATTACTTAGGAATAGGGCCTTCTTCACATTCATTTAATGGAAACAGTAGAAGTTGGAATGTCTCTTCCAATAAAAAATATATTGATAGTTTTAAAAAAAACAACTATGATTATAAAACTGAAACATTGTCTATTAAAGAAAAATATAATGAATATGTTTTCACTTCTCTTCGAACAATTTGGGGTGTTAATATTAGTTACATAGAAAAAAAATTTGGCGGAAAATTTAAAGATTATTTTTATAATGAAGTTCAAAAATGGAGCAACCATATAATAATGTTAAATAAAAAAAACACTTATATTCTTAATGATAAAGGAAAAAAAATTGCTGATAAGATTGCGGCGGACCTATTTGCTGTTTAAGTTTAATCTTAATATCTCTTGAAAATAACTTTCATATTGGTCTATTACAAAATCCCAATTATAAATCTGCTTAATTTTTTTTAAGTTGTTCTTAACAAACTTATTTTTATGTGAAAAAAGATTGTTATCTAATAAAAGACGAACCAATTCATTTTTATTCTTAAAAAAGAATGCATTTTCTTCAACTACGGATTTATTAAATTTATTATTATGTGAAATAATTAATGTACTTGCAGCCATAGCTTCTAAAAGAGCAGGATTAGTTCCTCCAACTGAATGACCATGTAAATACAATCTTGAAAAATATCTGATATTGTCCAAGTCTTGCTTATTAAATATTCCCCCTAGAAAAATAATTTTGGGGTTTCTGTACTTATCTTTTAAAAAGTCTCCATAATTGGTCAAATGATTTCCTATAATTACATAATAATATTCTGCCTTACTTTCAATAAACGCATCGAGCATTAATTCTATATTGTTTTCAGGTTCTAATCTTGCAATAGTCAGTAAATACTCTTTATTATAAATTCCATAATGTTTTAAACATTTATTATTTGGAGGATTAATTTTGTGTGTTCCATAAGCTATAAATTTAGACTCTCTTTTATATTCTTTTTTTATATATTCTTGTATTGCTAAATTATCTGCTATCAAATAATCTGAAAATTTGACACCATACTGTTCTAAAGATTTAGTTATTACTTGCACAATTTTATTCCACTTAGATCTTTTCCACTCAAGCCCATCCAAATTTGTTGCAATTAATTTTCCTCTATGTCTACAAAATATCAATGATAGTGACGAGGTAATTAATCCTAATTCTAATATTATATCAAAATTGCTCTTAACGGCATCTTTTAAGCATAAATAATCATAAATAAAATTTGCTGCAGAGTTGCCTAAAAAATATTGTGGACTGTATTTCTTTTTAATCTTAACACCCTTATATTCATCTTTATTATAGGGGTGAAAATGTGGAGAATAAATACTTACCTCATGCCCCTTTTTTACTAGTCCAACTGAAAGATATTCTGCACATTGTTCAAAGCCTCCATAGTTATTTGGAATCCCTCTTGTGCCTAATATTGCTATCTTCATTTATATTGATACTCTTATGCAAATATATTAAATCCTTTTTATGAAAATAATTAAATATTCTGTTAACATTTTTCTGTTAACATCTAAATGATAATGACAAACAACAAGCACATTTACTATATATATTTGTACTGTCGTAATACTTGTTTTGGGTTGTACATACTTTTCTAAAAACGTACAACAAATATAAAGGCCCTTTTCTATCATAAGGGCCTTTTATATTTTAAAAGGAATATTAAAAGAATTTAAACCCTAACATAAATTCATGTGATCCTGATTGATAAGAACTAGTGCTAGAAGATGGAACACCAAAAGAATAACCTATGTTAAATCTATCACTAATGTTATAGCCTAATAATAAGCCCAATGGAGATAATTGATTATTAATATTATAATTTACTCCTGTCCATAATAGTTGTTTATATTCTGTTTTAACTCCTAAATCTATCTGAGTTTTCGATCCAGAAACATATTTTAGAAAAAGATTTGGTTTAAAAGTAAAATCTTTATTTATTACATATATATATTCACCTAAAACAAAAATATGACTTGATAGTTTCCCATTAACACTTGTAGTATCGTATCTTCTTGCAAAATCTTCATCCATCAAATTTAATTCGGTACTTAATAATTGTGGCACTGAAAGACCTAAATACCATTTTTCTGTAAAGAAATTTAATGCAAATATTGCATCAGGCAATGTTCTAACAATATCTCCTCCTTGTATAAATGGATCGTTAGCTTGTTGAACTGATATAGTTGATTTAATTAATCTAAATTGAGTAAATCCTCCAGAGATGGCCAGTGAAAAATTCAGCTTCCTATTAATTGGAAGTGTATAAGCATATGAAATAGTCCCACCTATTCTACTAGTTGGCCCCGTAATATCATTAAAAACTGTTCCTCCTAATGCAACTTTTTCATTTTTTTTCCCATAAATACTTAGAATAGTTGTTTTAGGGCTTTCAGAAAGCCCAGTCCATTGATTTCTTATGGTTGTTTTTACCTGGTAATAATCATACATTGCAGAAACAGCAGGATTTATAGCATAATTATTAAGCATGTATTGAGAAATTTGAGGTAATTGTTGCGCTTCAATTTTACCAAAGTAAAAAAATGTAAGAATTAAAATAGTGATTTTTTTCATCTTTAAAATTTTCATATTATCTAATGATGGTAATTGGTCCTGTTTGAGGTTCATCTTCAGTTTTCAAATCAATTATATAATAATATGTTCCAACTGGCAATTCTTTTCCATTATTTGTTCCATCCCACGCCTTATACTCTACACCTCCATTAGACTCAAAAATAAGTCCTCCCCATCTATTAAATATTTTAACAACAGCTTCAGGGTAAGATTCAATATCTAGTGGTGTCCATGTATCATTATAGCCATCATTATTTGGAGTGATACCTTCATATGGTAATACCCCTACAACAACATAAATTGAATCATATCCTAAACACCCAGCTGAGTCAACACTTATATAATACCAAGATGAAGATTCTGGATTATCATTAAAAGATTGAGATGAAGTAGCTCCATCTTGCCATACCCAATTATATTCATCACAATAATTATTATCAGAAAAAATTTGAATCGCATCACCATTTACAATAACAGGATGAGGGCCATAATTTAATGAAGGATTAGATGTTGGTTTTGCATCTACAAAATCTACATTAACATTTGCATATACAGAATATGTATCACTACAAAAAGGGTCATCAATAATTAGCTGATATTGATTAATTCTTTTTAAAGGAAACACCCATCTATCAGCAACAGTACTTCCATCATCCCATAGATAGTTGATAGATGTTTTTTCATCAATATCAATAAAAACACTATCTCCTAAACATATTTCATAAGTAATAGATGATTGATTTTCTGGAAGAAATACATTTTGTGTTCCATTTACAAAAACAGAATCTTTAAACAAACAATTATTTGCATCTGTTATGACAATTGAATAATATCCTGCTGATAAACTAGATAATTGAGTTGTATTTCCTCCGTTATCCCATAGATATTGATATGGCTGTGTACCTCCATATGCAAATACTGTTATTTCTCCTGAATTTTGAGAACAACGATCATCTACAGTTGAAAATAATAGTGTTAGTGAATCAGAAGGTTCCGAAATATACAATGATCCAGATTGGATAATACACCCGTTCATATCCTGAGATTGGACTCTGTAAATTCCTGTAGTAAGATTGTTTGATTCTGAAATATCAGACTGTATTGTATTAATCAAATTTCCTAAATTATCGTAGTAATTGTATATGTATTCTGGTGGAATGCCTAAAAACGGTGTTCCCCCACTAGACTGCGCAGAGATTACACCATCTCCAAAACCATAACAAGAAATGTTTTCACTTGAAACAACTAATTCCATTTCTGGGGGTTGAATTAGCTCAACACTATCAGTCGCAACACACCCATTTTGATCTTTGGCTGTTACTATATAGTTGCCAACAGGAATTCCAGAACTAGCTGATAATGGATTATTTGGGCTATTATTATATACAAAATTGTTGCTCCACATATACTCAAACGAGCCGGCACCTCCTGAAGCATTAGCCGTTACCCTTCCAGTAGAGTCCTCATAACATAATATTTCTGTAACAAGTGTCGCATTTACAGAAACTGGTATGTTCTGACTGATTGTATATGAAACTGTATCACTACATCCAGTCAAATCAGTAACTATACAACTATAAGAAGTCGAATTAGTATTATTGTTAACACATAAACCTGTTGCAGTTACTGTATTTTGAAATAATGTGTCATTCCATAAATAAGTATAGATAGAGTCCCCATTAGAATTTATATTTGCGACTCCACCTGAAACAAAAACTGAAATTTCTCCATCACAATAATTAAAGCAACTTACATCTTTTGTGAGTGAAGTATTAATACTAACTGATAATGCATTGTTGGCATTTATTGAACTAAACGTATCTGTTGACATACAATTATTTGCATCCATTACAGTAACAAAATGATCTCCAACAGCAATAGAATCAATGTAATAATCTGTTTCTTGAGGGTCTGAATTCCACATGTAAGTATATGAATTAATTGATCCTCCAACACCACCATATACTGAGTCGATAAGAGACCCATTACTCCATCCTTCACATGTAACATGTGTTGGGATAAAATTATGTTGAATTGGACTTGGTTGATGATAAATCATTGATTCAGTATAAAGACATGATAAAGAATCCATAACATAAAATTCATATTCTCCATGTCTTAAGTTAGAGATTAGAGATGATGTACCATAGTATACTGTATCCAAATTAATTAAATCTACACATAAAAACATGTATGGAGAGACACCCCCACTAGTGTATATATTTGCATATGAATTTGTATCTTCATAACATCTTACTTGATAATTATTCCATAGTGAAGGGACAATACTGACTGACAAAGGTGAAGGTTCAGTAATAATTAAAATATCAGAAGTAAAACAATTATTTTCATCTTTAACTTCAACGGTGTAATTGCCTGGTCCATAATTAATGAAATAAGACATATTAGATCTAGGTAATCCTCCATTTATGGAATATTGGTACGGAGAAGTTCCTCCATTTACAATGATTGATTGAATAGAAGCATTACTTTCACCATGACATCTGATAGGATTAACAAGAATTGTATCTATAGATAATGATAGAGGATTGTTGACAGTAATTGTCAACTCATCGTAACAATTAACGTTATCTTCAACTCTTAGAGTATAGGAATTAGAAGATAAATTAGAAAAAACTGAATCACTTCCATTACTTATTCCATTTATAGAAAAATTATACGGAGGGGTTCCTCCAGAAGCGTGTACAGTAATTTCTCCATCAGTAGCATTATGACAGCTAATCTCAACAAGCTCTAAATTATCTATCTTAACAGCCACAGCAGAGGTGTCAACGTTAACAGATCCTGAAATTGAACATCCTGGAAAACTAGCATCGATAACTGTACACGTATATGACCCAACTGCAAGTGAAGAAACAGCTTGTAAAGTTGAAATAATAGTTGACTGACCAGTAACTGTCCATTGATAAGTTTGACTAGTTAGAATGTTTCCGGCTAAAGGATTTACAGCAACTATAGCTGATCCAGATTGATTTCCAGGACATGTCTCTGTGCTAGTAAAACTAAGTTCAAAAGGAAGATTATTAGTTACTTGTATATTATTTAATGTAAAGTCACAACCATTTTCATCTGAAATAGTAACAGAATAAGATCCTGCCCCTATTCCTGTTAAATTAGCATTGGAAGAAGTAAAGGTATTTGGTCCAATCCATGAATAGCTGTAAGGATTTCCACTACTAAATGGTGTTCCTCCTTGTAAATTAGTAATATTTATAGCCCCTGCTGCATCATCACAAAACTCATTTATAATTGAGGTATTTGCAGAAATAGCAGGAGGATCAGTGAAAGTAACTGAAGTGTCTCCCACACAACCATTCGCATCTTCAAATGAAACTAAATACAATCCCGCACCTAAACCAATCGCTTGGGGTGAACTTAATGTTGGTAGTTGTACCCATTGATAGTTACTATATGTTGATATAACCCCTCCTATTGGCTGTAATAATATAGTACCGTCACTTACTCCATTACATGAAGGAGAAGTAACAAGTGCATTTGCAAAAATTTGTGATGGCTCGTTTAGAACAATACTATTCTGTTTAAGACATAAATTTGCATCTCTTACTTGGGTATTATAAGTTCCTGAAGTTAATGTATTGAATGTATTTGCATTTTGCCAAGTAGTCCCTCCATCTATAGAGTATTCATAAGGGGGATTTCCTCCAGATGGAGGATTAAAAGTAATTAGACCATCATTTCCACTAAAACAACTTATCTCATAACCATTGTAATCTGATACAGATGTTGTGAAAACTATCTCACTTGGTGTAGTTAAATTAACACTAATTGAGTCTTCACAAGAATTGCCATCCTGTACATAAACATCATATGTAATACCTCCGTTTAATGACCCTAACAATGTGTTATTATATGGAAAAGTTAACCCTCCATCTACTGAATATGATTCATTTCCTGCACCTCCACTAATAGCAACTGAAATAACTCCAGAAGCATCTCCATAGCATAAAGGAGGTGTGGCAGATACAAGCGACAATACTAATAAATTTGGTTCTACTAAAACTACACTTTGAGTTTCCTCACAACTATTAAAATCCCTAACTAAAACCGTGTATGATCCTGCCGGCAGTCCAGGAAATGATGTTGAAGACTGAAAATTAACTCCTCCATCTATAGAATATTGATAAGGGTTTGTTCCTCCAGATGTAGTTAAATTTATAGTTCCATCACTCCCTCCGTTACAACTAATATGTAATCCATTCTGATTAATTAAATATGGTGTTGCATCCGGGTCTATCGGAAGTGGTTCAGAAATTAAAAAGTCATTGTTTGAAACTATAAAATTTGTTTGTAAAAGAGAAAAGGGATTTTGGGTTTGGTGTGAACCTGTTTGACAACCATTAGCATCGATTATACTCAAGTTATACGAATCAGCACATAAATTTTTTATAGTGTCTACATTTTGACCGGTTGGTAAATTTACAGTTATACTTGGTGGACTTCCATCAGACCAAGAATAAGTATATGGAGATGTTCCCCCTGTTATTTCTATTCTTTGTTGAGCGTCACAATCACCATTACAAAGATTAGACAAAACTTGAACATCTACTGCGGACAATTGAGTAGGCTCTAAAATTGTGTAAGGATTTATCTCATCAAAAATACCTGTCAGGTCTCCCAAAATGCCAGAATTAGCGTTTGGACCTATAATTGTTTGACCAAATGCATTCAACCCTTGAGGGTCATAATAAGTTAATGAATCAACTAATCTAATTACCCAATCTCTTGCATGAAGCGATCCATTAATATTAAGATAATCATTAGGTGGTAAAAAATCTTGCTCTTGAGGAGATGTCCAAGTTGTAAAAGTAGATCCTATATAAAAACCAATAACTACTTTTGCATTGACACCAGCAACTCCGTTGACATCAATTCTTATATCTGCTTGCCCTCCGTTACATGCTATCTGACTAGTTTCAATTATATTTCCTAATGATGGTTGAGGACATGAAGTCTGACAACTTGATAAAGTGTTATATGTACCAGAACCATCTCCTGGGTCTACACAAAATCCATTAATACAATCCCAAGAAGGACCTCCTGTGGTTTGAAAACTTTGTACTGAAGACCATCCGCTTGTCCCTTGACACTTAACCCTCCATTCATAATTGTTTCCTGCTGATAAGCCAGTTAGTTGGTGAGGATTCGTAACTGTAATATTTCCACTTGGAGGTGGCCATGAGCCAGGAACGAGTCTATACGAAAATAAAATATTTTGTGAACATCCCGCCCCATTCCAACTTAGTTCTGCAGATGTTGATGTAATTAGAGACGTCACTAAATTATTTGGGTGACTGTTCTGTGCAAAAACTACAGATGTTACAGAAAAGTAAAGAAAAGTAAAAAAAAGTATTATCTTCTTCATGTTATTTAATATAATTTTTATCTCTTTTTATATGTTCGCAAGATACAAATTTTATTAGAACTAGAGCAACTATTAAATTTTGTTACATCTCATAATAAGTTAAGTGTTATTTTTTTATTGTTTTAGCAAATCTCATCAAAACATCCTTTGATATTTTCTGCAATCATTTCTGCAGATCTTCCCTCAATATGATGTCTTTCAATAAAATGAACTAAATTCCCATTATTAAATATTGCTATTGATGGAGATGATGGAGGGAATGGAGCCATATATTCTCTCGCTTTAGCAGTTGCGCCAATATCTTGACCAGCAAATACAGTTGCAAAAACATTTGCTTTATTAGAAAATTGTGTTGCCATTTTTACTGCAGGTCTTGCATTAGCAGCAGCACAACCACAAACAGAGTTTACTAGCAACAAAATAGAACCTTCTTGTTTATTTAAAAGGGATGACACCTCTTCTTCCGTTTTAAGTTCAACAAATCCGACGGATGTCAACTCTTCTCTCATTGGAGCACACATTTCTTCAGGATAACTCATAGTATTTTTATTTTTACAACAAAAATAGTTTATTTATCTTCTTTTTTTAAAAAATTCCTTCAATAATTTTTTACATTCATATTCAAGTAATCCATTTTGAACAATTGTTTTTGGATGTATTATACTAGTTTCTAAGTTACTAAAACCTTTCTTATCATCTTTTGTTCCATAAACAATTTTGCTAATTTGTGTCCAATATGCAGCACCAGCACACATCATACAAGGTTCTAAAGTAACATATAAAGTGCAATTATGTAAATATCTACTTTGCAAATAATCAGAAGCAATTGTATATGCTTGCATTTCTGCATGTGCAGTAGCATCATTTAACTGCTGAGTATAGTTGTGTGCTCTTGCAATGATTTGAGAACTAGAAACTATAACCGCTCCTACTGGAACTTCACCTAAATCAAGAGCTTTTTTTGCTTCCTTCAAGGCTTCATTCATAAAAAATGTATCATTAAAAGGATTTATTTTCATAAAACAAATATCTATTTTCTTTTGTAATTTTGCAATAAATAAATATTTATGTTAAGAACTCACAATTGCAATAGCCTAAACAGCTCCCACATAAACGAACAAGTAACATTAACAGGATGGGTACAAAAGACACGTGATCTTGGAGGGATGACTTTTGTCGACTTAAGAGACAGATATGGTATTACACAGATTACTTTTAATATGCAAGAAAATCCTGACTTATGCCTTTTTGCTAGAAAATTAGGAAGAGAATTTGTTATTCAAGTAACTGGAATTGTAATTGAACGTTCTTCAAAAAACAAACATCTTGCCACTGGAGATATCGAAATTGATGTTAATAAATTAGTTATATTAAATGAATCAAAAAATCCTCCTTTTACTATTGAAGAAAATACAGATGGGGGAGATGAAATAAGAATGAAATATCGATATTTAGATATAAGAAGAAAGCCTATCCAACAAAATCTAATCTTGAGGCATAAAGTTGCAAAAGCAACTAGAAATTATTTAGACAAAGAAGAATTTATTGAAGTTGAAACACCTTATTTAATAAAATCCACTCCTGAAGGAGCTCGAGATTTTATTGTCCCTAGTAGAATGAATGAAAAAGAGTTTTATGCACTTCCTCAATCACCACAAACTTTCAAACAACTTTTGATGGTTGCTGGAATGGACAAGTATTACCAGATAGTAAAATGTTTTAGAGATGAGGATTTAAGAGCTGATCGTCAACCTGAGTTTACTCAAATAGATTGCGAAATGTCTTTTGTGGAGCAAGAAGATATACTAAATACGTTTGAGGGATTGATAAAATCAATTTTTTTAGATATACACAATATAGAACTTGAAAAATTTGACAGAATTTCCTACAGTAAAGCTATGGAATTATATGGATCAGACAAGCCAGACATAAGATTTGATATGACATTTGTTGAAATAACTGAATTATGTAAACAATCAAGTTTTGAAATATTTAACTCGTCTGAAACAATTCTTGCTATCAATGTAAAAAAAGGAGCTGATTTTACAAGAAAACAGCTTGACAATTTAATAAAATATGTAAAAACACCACAAATAGGTGCAACGGGACTTGTGTATTGTAAGTATAATTTGGATGGAACATCAAAGTCAACTGTAGATAAGTTTTTTGATGAAAATAGCAGAAAAAAATGGGCAGAAAAAGCAAGTTGTGAAAATGGAGATTTACTAGTAATTATGTCGGGAGACAAAGAAAATACTAGGAAAGCGTTAGGCCTTTTAAGAATTCATATCGCAGAAAAATTAGGCTTAAGGAGTTCAAATAAATTTTGTCCATTATGGGTAACTGACTTCCCTCTTTTTCAATGGGATGAAAATCAAAAAAGATGGCATTCAATGCATCATCCATTTACAGCACCACATGAAAATGAAATTAAATTATTAGATAAAAACCCTGAACTGGTAAAAGCTAATGCATACGATTTAGTAATAAATGGAAACGAAATAGGAGGAGGAAGCATAAGAATACACAATCAGGTATTACAAAAAAAAATATTCAAACTTATAGGACTAAGTGATAAAGAAGCAAAAAAACAATTTGGATTTCTAACAAATGCATTTGAATATGGAGCCCCTCCGCATGGAGGTATAGCCTTTGGATTTGACCGGCTTTGTGCTGTACTTGGTGGTCAGGAAAATATCAGAGATTTTATAGCCTTTCCAAAAAATAATTCTGGAAGGGACGTAATGATTGACTCCCCTTCTGAAATTAATAAAGACCAGTTAAACGAATTAAATTTAAAATTAAAATAATGAAAAACAATAAATACTCTATTTGGATAAAAATTATTTCAGTGGCTATTCCTGTAGTTGTGGCTATATTATTTACAGTAAAAATTGATTACGATTTACCTTTATTTTTACCTCCTATTTACTCATCAATAAATGCTTTAACAGCAATTCTTTTAATTATAGCCTTAATTGCTATTAAAAATAAGAAAATCAAACTACACGAAAATCTAATGAAAATCTGTATAGGTCTCTCATTATTATTTTTATTAATGTATATAGCATATCACATGACCTCTGATTCAACAATTTTTGGAGACATAGATAAAAATGGTGTTAGAGATTTAAATGAAAAAATGAAGATTGGGTATTCACTTTATTTATATGCTTTTATTTTATTAACTCATATTTTACTGTCAATAGTTTTAATACCAATGGTGTTAACTAGCTATGTAAGAGCTATACAAAAACAATTTGACCCTCATAAAAAAATTGCAAAATTGACATTTCCTGTTTGGCTATACGTTACAATTACTGGGGTAATTGTGTTTATAATGATCTCTCCTTACTATTAAATCAAAGATGAAAGATAAAAAGTGGATTGTTATTTGGTTTATTTCAGGTTGCTTGCTAATACTTACCATGGTTATTGTTGGGGGTATTACAAGATTAACTGACTCTGGACTTTCTATGGTTAATTGGCATTTATTTATGGGAGTCATTCCTCCACTAAATGATATACAATGGCTAGAAACATTCGAGCTTTACAAACAATATCCTGAATATAAAAAGCTAAATTTTAATTGTACTCTTGATCAGTTCAAATATATATTTTTTTGGGAATATCTTCACAGAATGATTGGAAGACTTCTTGGATTAGTTTTTATCATACCTTTTATTATTTTTTTAATTAGAAAATCGTTGAGTACAAAGTTAATTTTTCAATCAACTATATTGTTTCTTATGGGGGCTATGCAAGGTGGAATTGGATGGTGGATGGTTAAAAGCGGACTTGTAGACAAGCCTGATGTCAGTCATTATAGGTTAGCCGTTCATTTAACAACCGCGTTTCTGACATGTGGCTACACCCTCTGGGTTGTTTTACCACTAATTTTTAAAATTAAAAGAAATTTTTATCCTAAAATCACTAAATTATGCTGGACAATTTTCACCCTTCTAATCATACAAATAATATATGGCGCATTTGTAGCGGGATTAAATGCAGGTATTGGCTTTAATACCTGGCCAAAAATGGGAGACCAATGGGTTCCTCAGGCAGTTTACACTCTTAGTCCATTTTGGAAAAACTTTGTTGAAGCAAAATATGGTGTTCAATTTATTCATAGAGTTTTAGCATACGTCATTTTAGGTGCTGTTATGTTCTTATTTTACACTAAACAAAAATTTGCTTTAAATAGAGTAGAATCTCAAGCAATAAATATTGTTTCTATCACAACAATATTACAAGTAGCACTTGGTATATTTACAATAATATTTTTTGTACCAATAGAACTTGCATTACTTCATCAATTGGGAGCATTTTTTTTATTAATGTCCGTGATTTACAGCCTATTTATATTTAAAAAGGATTAAATATATTTATCTATAATATATATTACTTGCATAATTGGCAAGTACAAAAAAGAAGCCAGCATAAGCTTTCGTGCAGATTCATCATCTAATTTTTTAAACAAAACAACAGATTTATATGTAAACCAAAGTCCTATTATAAGTATTATAACAAAAGCTTTAAAAGAAAGCTGTAAATCTATTTGTTTCCAAAAAAATGGAATAATTGAAATAATCATCATGACAAGGGATGTTATTACTGAAATTAATGCAGGGTAAATACTTTTCTTTCCTCCAAACAACATTTTAAATCCCGCTTTTTTATATTGTTCATCCTGAACCCATGCAATTGAAATAAAATGAGGGAATTGCCAAAAAAATTGAATCGCAAATAAAGTTCCAGCAATTAATCCAAAATTATCAGTAGCTGCAACCCATCCTAACAAAAAAGGTATTGCACCAGGAATAGCTCCTACAAAAATAGAAATTGTAGAAATCCTCTTTAATGGTGTGTAGGAGAATACATATAATAAAATTGAAATCAATCCAAATAAACTGGACTTTGATAAATACCCAAAATATGATCCTTCAGGTTTAATAAAATTTAATAGATATAATCCAATAAACCCTATAATTATCGAAAAGAAAACTGCTTCTGATAATGTTAGATTTTTTAACGGTAGTGGACGTTGTGCTGTTCTCGTCATTATTTTATCATAGTCTCTTTCTAAAATCTGATTAAATCCATTTGCAGATCCCGTTACCAACAATCCTCCAAAAATCAAATACAATAACTCTTCTATTAAAAAAACATCTGTTCCTAAAAAATACCCCGCAACAGCAGAAAAAACTACAGTTATTGACAATCGAAATTTAAGTAGTTGAAAATAATATTTTAGCTTTCGCATTAAATCTGTTATATTAAGATTCTATTATTTTTCTTTTTTGAAAATAATAGATGATAGAAAAGAATAATATAACTATATATGGAATTGCCATTAAATATAAAATTCCATCATTTAATCCAGCTCCTTTTGTACTTCCTGATTCCAAATTTGCTTCCACTACAGCTTTACACATTGCACACTGAGCATGAAGATATGTTTTTGAAAATAAAAAAAATAATAATAAAAATATTTTTTTCATATACATTTATTTATCCTTTTTGGGACGTTTATATTCAGCCATTAAAACTTTAATATCATTAACTAAATTTTTAATATGTATTTCATTTGTACCGTCATAAACGCCAACTACATTGTTATATTGATCTACTCCCGAACGAATTCTTCCTTCTTTATCAATCAACACAAAGTATTCAGAATGTAGAAATCCTCCAGGTGCAATTGAATCTTCACTTACATTTACAAAATAAGATTTAGCAATATCATAAATTTCTGATTTTTCTCCAGTAACAAGATCCCAGTTCTGTGTATCTATAGAAATATATTTTTGTTTCATCATTTCAATATATAAGCGTAGTTTATATGGTGTATCATTCACTGGATCTACACTATGTGATAAAAATCTAATATTTGGATAAACACTTAATTCTTTTTGTAAATAGGACATGTTTTTGGTCATTACTGGACATATAGTAGGACAAGATGTAAAGAAAAAACTTGCAACATAAATATTTCCTTTCATAGTACTATTATCAATAATTATACTATCTTGATTTATAAATTGAAAATTTGAAATTTTATGATTTTCTTCTCCAATGATTTCGAGATTAATAAAATTATTAAAGCCCCTCGTAACATAAAAGTAAACTATTGGTGGCAAAACCAATAGTAAAAAAAGAATCGTAATTATAAATGATTTTCTTGTCTTATTCTTCATATTTTACATCATCAACAGGGCGTGAGTCCCCTCAGTAAGAATTATAAAAAGTAAGTATGGAACTAAAATAAAAACGGGAACTAAGATAATTAATTGTAAATTTTTTCTTTCATCACCTAAATGCATAAAAATCATTACAATATATGCTGCTTTTACTATTGTTAAAATAATAAAGACATGAGTAAGCCAGGCTAATCCCAAAAATTTGTCATATACCAAAGCTTCAGGAAGTGATTCATTTACTTTTAATATTCCTAACAAAACCTCAAAAGCTGTTACTGCTAAAAGAATCCAAAAGACTTTCCATATCCACCAATTTCCTTTTTTATCTGTTCCCATTATATTGTGTTTTTTAAAAAATTAAACTAAATAAAAGAATGTAAATACAAATACCCAGACTAAGTCAACAAAGTGCCAATATAAACCTACCTTCTCAACCATTTCGTAATGTCCTCTTCTTTCATAAGTCCCCATAATTACATTAATTAAAATAATTATTAATAAGACAACTCCACTAAACACATGAAATCCATGAAATCCAGTAATAAAGAAAAAGTAATCTGCAAATAATCTATGTCCATATTCATTATTTACCAAGTTTGCCCCAACTAAAATCTGTGTTGCATTTTCTTTTAAATAATTTATAGACTCTTCATTTGACAAAATAGTCTTATCTGCTTTTCTTATATTAAACTCTGGTTTTGCTTTTAGCTGCTCAATAAGATTATTTATGTTTTTCTCATCAAACCCCTTTTTCATTTCTTGAGTTAAGTCTTCTAATCCAAAATATTTTAAACTGTGGTCATTAGAATATTTATCTATCTCCATTAATTTATAAACAGAAGATAACTTATTTCCTTGTGCAACATGAACTATATATTCATCTTTAGTTGCAATTCCCCCCTTATCTCCATGAATGAAATGTCCCCACTCCCATGCTTGTGAACCTAAGAATAAACAGCCACCTACTATTGTTAATACTAACCATAGTATTACTTTACTCTTTTGCATTTTGTGTCCATAATTTACCGCTAAGACCATTGTTACAGAACTCATAATTAAAATAAATGTCATAAGAGCAACAAACAATAATGGATGTTCACCACTTAAAAAAGGAAAATGAGTAAAAACATCTTCAGGGACAGGCCATACAGATTCGTATTTAAATCTACTAAATCCATAAGATGCTAAAAAAGCTGAAAAAGTGAGTGTGTCAGTAATAAGGAAAAACCACATCATTAACTTACCATAGCTTGCTGCAAGTGGTTTGTCTCCTCCTTTCCATGCTTCTCCATAATTTTTTATTTCTGACATATTTTTTTAATTTAAATAATACTTTATCTCTTTTGATTAATTATATATACTTTAAAAAGAAAAATAAGTATAACCATAAAATTCCTAGAAAATGCCAATAAGTACTTGTTAAATCCAGTCCTATGCTATTTTCTAATGAATACTTTCCTTTAACTGCACTTACTGAGGAAAATAATAAAGCAACCAATCCTCCAAATAAATGAACTAAATGTGCTAGCGTTAAAATATATAAAAAAGAACCTGCAGCATTACTACCTTCACCAGTTAAAAAAACACCCTGATTTGTTAGTTCTTTCCATCCATTAACTTGTAAAGCTGTAAAAATAATTCCCAAAATAAAAACAGTTAAAATTATTTTAAAAGGAGATGCTTCTTGTTTTAACTTAGACTTAGCAAATGTTAAAACTATGCTACTAATAATTATAACAACTGTGCTGTAAATAAAGGGATCCGGAATTTCAAATGACATCCAATTTCCTTCTGCCTTACGAACAATATATGCTGAAGTTAAACCTGCAAAGAACATACATATAGAACCTATTCCTATCCATAATAATTGCTTGATTGCTTTAATATTTACACTCATTTTTTTATATTATTATATTTAAACATCTTTTTCTCCTTCCTTTAATTCAACAGTCTGGGGAACAAAATCATCCTCATAGCCTGGCTTTGAATAATCATATGCCCATCTTTTTACTTCAGGCAATTCTCCTGGCCAATTCCCATGAATTCTTTCAACAGGAGTAGTCCATTCTAATGTAGTAGATTTCCATGGGTTTTTAGTTGTTTTAGGTCCTTTAAAAATACTGTAGAAGAAATTAAAAAGAAAAATGACTTGAACAACTGCTCCAGATAATGCGAATAAAGTAATTATTGAGTTTATATCACTTAATCCGTCAAACATTGGAAAAGAACTATTTGTATAATATCTTCTAGGTAAGCCTGCAAGTCCTAAAAAGTGCATTGGAAAAAAGACTCCATAAGCACAAATAAAAGTTGCCCAAAAATGAATATATCCTAAACTTTTATTCATCATCCTACCATACATTTTAGGAAACCAATGATAAACCCCTGCGAGCATTCCATAAATAGCAGAGAGCCCCATTACAATATGAAAATGTCCTACAACAAAATAAGTATCATGAACATTTATATCAAGAGCACTATCTCCTAAAATTAATCCTGTTAACCCTCCAGTTATAAATGTAGAAACAGTGGCTATTGCAAACAACATGGCTGGAGTAAAACGAATATTAGCTTTCCATAATGTCGCTAAAAAATTAAATACTTTCACTGCGGAAGGAATTGCGATAAGTAATGTTGTAAATGTAAATACGGAACCTAAAAATGGATTCATTCCTGTCATAAACATATGGTGTCCCCAAACTACAAAAGATAAAAATGCAATTGCTAATAATGACCCAACCATTGCTTTATATCCAAAAATCGGTTTTCTCGAATTTGTAGCAATTATTTCAGATGTTATTCCCAATGCTGGTAATAAAATAATGTA
>MDSV01164890.1_pt1 | contig 62429 bp, 90 predicted proteins | sample 810851 | NCBI WGS metagenome assembly MDSV01 (sample SAMN05326640, study PRJNA326480) | marine metagenome | isolation source: seawater | place: Atlantic Ocean: North East | collected 2012
TTAAACTTTAGTGACGGAGTAACTTCCAACATACAAACCCAACTTGATACAAAAACCTCAACAGGTAAAGCCATTGCCATGGCTATTGTATTCGGATAATTTAGGAGAAAAATATGGCATCAGTAAATATAGTAAATGTAACATCCATTTTACCATTCACAATTAATGGTGCAGTTACAACTTCAAATCAAGACATTATAGATGTAGCTGCCGATAAATTATATAAAGTAAACACAATAATAATTGCAAATATAGATGGTACTAATTCAGCTACTATAACTATTTCAATTTCAAATGATAATGGCGCATCTTCTCATGCAATTGCATCAACAGTAGCAGTACCAGCAGATTCAACTTTAGTGGTTATAGATAAAAATTCGTCAATTTATTTAGATGAAACAGATATATTGAAAATACAGGGTAGTGCTAATAGTGATTTAGAATACACAGTATCTGGTGAAATCTTAGATGATGCGTAAGGAGTTAAAATATGGCTCACTTTGCAGAACTTGACAACACTAATACAGTAATACGAGTAATAGTAATATCCAACGAGGATGTAAATGCTAATGGCGGTGATTTAAGCCCAGACGCAGAAACCTTTGTAGCAAAATTAATTCCCCCTTCCCCCTACGGAGGAAATTGGAAACAAACTTCGTATAATAATAATTTTAGAAAACAATTCGCAGGTCCTAATTATATTTACGACAGCTCTAAAGATAAATTTTTATTACCTCAACAATTTCCATCTTGGTCTTTAGACTCAAACGATGACTGGCAAGCTCCAGTAGCTTTTCCAAATACAGTTGATATAGGTGGTCTTAGAGCTAATGCAACATGGGATGAAACTAACCTAAGGTGGATAGGTAAAACATTTGACGAAACTACTGACCCAAACACAGAAACTGATTACGTTTGGGACGCCACTAATTTAAAATGGACGGAGATTTAATATTATGCCTATTACAAGAAATCAAAGAAATCCATTAATTGGAGCAGACCAAGAACCAGTTTTTTCAGCAAAAGTAACGTCTTTTAATAGCAGTACAAACTATGTAGTACCTTCTAAAACAACCTCAGTAACTTATTTAGTAGTTGCTGGTGGCGGAGCAGGAGGATTTTTTGGCGGAGGCGGAGGAGCAGGAGGTTACAGGTCATCTACACCCGGCGAAGCATCAGGTGGCGGAGCTTCCGCAGAACCAGCTTTGACAGTTACCGCAGGCTCAACAGTACCTGTTGTAGTTGGAGCAGGTGGTGTAGGTACAGTTGCTCATGGATATTGGGACCCTGGAGCAGATTCTAGTTTTGGACCTATTGTTTCTGCAGGGGGTGGCAGTGGTGGTAATAGGTTTGCTTATACTCAACCCGGAAATCCTGCTGGCGGTAGTCAGCTTGGACAAGACGGAGGTTCGGGAGGAGGAGCGGGTATTTGGTATGGTGTTGGTGATTATCCTAACGGAGACGCTTCAGGGCGAGGAACAGCAAATCAAGGTTTTCCAGCTGGAGGTGCTAGAAGTCCAGCATCAAACTATGGTTGTGCTGTAGGTGGCGGTGGAGCAAGTGAAGCAGGTCAAAAAGGAAACCCTGATAATGTTATCGGAGGCAGAGGTGGAGCAGGTGTTGCATCTAGTATTACAGGTTCTCCAGTAGCTTACGCAGATGGTGGTGGAGGTGCATCAGGTAATAGTGGACTTTCAGCTCCTAATAATAAAGGAGGAGCTCCTGGTCCAGGAGGAAGTGGCGGAACAGGTTACGGAAGTGGCAGTCCCTCTAATTTAGAAGCAACTGATGGAGCCGTCAATAAAGGCGGAGGTGGTGGAGGTAGTGCTTATGGTCCCTCTCCTGGTTCTAGAATTGTCGGTAATGGCGGTTCAGGATTTGTTGCTGTTAATGACCCAAACGGTGATTTTGCTGCATCAAGTGTTTGGAATCTAAGAGCCGTATTTACGTTAAAAAAAGCAGGCGATTGGATTTAACCTAGCCTATTGATGCAATTATATTTTTGTATAAATTTACAACGTGCAGGTAATACTTTACTCGGCAGTATTCTAAATCAAAATCCCGATATAACTTTTACAGCTAATAGTCCTCTTACTGAAATTATTTACCAACTCGACTTAATAAAAACCAATAACACAATTACCCAACAGCAAAATTTTCCTCATAATGAGTCTTTAAATAATGTTATTAGAAAAACTTTTTATACTTATTCTGAAACATTTAAAACAAAATATGTTATTAATAGGTGTAATTGGGGGTCAGATGGCAACCTTGAATTATTAGAAAAGTATTTTGATAAAAAAATTAAATTTTTAATTCTGTACAGAAATCCTTTAGAGTGTTTAGCTTCGTTATGTAAAGCATATAAAATTAAAAAAGAAGATAGTGAATTAGCAGCAGACCATTACATGAATGTAGAAACAGGTACTTTAGGAAATGCTGCTAATCAAATTCCTTTTGTACGAAAAAATTACGAACATTTATTTATCACTTATAATCAAATACTAGACAATCCTAAAAATGTTGTTAATAACATTTATAATTTTTTCAATATACCGAAATTTCAGCATACGTATAAAAACCTAAAACAGTTCGAAATACAAAACATACAATATGATGATTCTATTTTTGGTGACGTAGATTTACACACAATAAGAACAGATGAAATAAAAAAGAAACCATATCCAATAGAAGATTTTTTACTTCCTTCTGTTATAGAAAAGTATAAGAATATAGGAAAAGAGTATGAATCTTAAATGGTATTATTGGTATTTTAAATCCGCTATACCAGAAAAAATATGTGACGATATAGTACGTTATGGTAAAAAACAAGATAAAGAGATAGCTACCACAGGAAACAGTAGTAAAAAAGAACTTACAGAAGTACAACTAAAAAACATTCAAAAGAAAAGAAAGTCAGATGTTGTATGGATGAGTGATAGGTGGATATATAACGAAATACAACCTTACATACATCGTGCAAATAAAAGTGCAGAGTGGAATTTTCAATGGGACTGGTCAGAATCTTGTCAATTTACCGAGTATAAAAAAGGACAGTTTTATGATTGGCATTGTGATTCATACGAAGAACCTTATAACGAACCTGAAAACTTAAATAGACACGGCAAGTTACGAAAACTTAGTATGACTGTATCACTTACTAACCCCGAAGAATACGAGGGCGGAGATTTAGAGTTTGATTTCAGGAACACAGACGAAGGCTCACAACCAAGAATATGTGAAGAAGTTAGAGAAAAAGGTAGTGTAATTGTTTTTCCTTCTTTTGTTTGGCATAGAGTAAAACCCGTAACAAAAGGCATACGACACTCTTTAGTGTGTTGGAATTTAGGACACCCTTTTAAATGATTACTGAATTAAAAAACCCTTTAACAGAAGAATATAAAAATTTAAAAGAATTAGTATTAAGTCCTTATCTTCATTGGTTTTATCTTGACAAAACAACAGACTCTAAAAATAAAGATTTAAGTTTTTTTAGTCATCATCTTTTAAGTAGGCAAGTGCATGAAATAGAAGGTAAAAAAGTTCCTGCAATACCAGTAAGCACTTCACCTTATTTTGAAAAATGTTATTTTATACTTAAAGAAATACTAGATTACAATAATATAGGTTTTGAAGTTATGTATAGGATGAACATAAACTTAACATTACATAGTAAGATTAAAGAAAGCGTACCTCACATAGATTTAAACTTACCACATAAAGTTGTTATAGTTTATTTAACTGAATTTACAAAAGGTAGGACAATAGTTTTAGAAGAAGATAAACAAAAGTTTTATTCAAATCCAAAAGAAGATAATGTAATTATGTTTGATGGTGCACTTACACATTATCAAGAATGTCCTGATATAGATGAAAAAAGAATAGTAATGATTGCAAATTTTCAATGAGTTTTAAAAAAGATAAATACCAAGTAATTAAAGGTGCTGTATCAAAAGAACTAGCAGATTTTTGTTATCAATATTTTTTAAACAAAAGAGCAGTTGCAAGATATTTGTTTGATGAAAGATATATATCACAGTTTACTGAATACTTTGGAGTTTGGAATGACCCACAAATACCCGAAACTTATTCGCATTACGCTGATATAGTTATGGAAACTTTATTACAAAAAGTAAAACCAATTATGGAAAAAGAATCAAGAGTAAAACTTATTGAAACATATTCATATGCTAGAATTTATAAAAATGGCGATGAGTTAGAAAAACATAAAGATAGGTACGCTTGTGAAATATCAACAACTATGCACTTAGGTGGAGATAAATGGTCAATATATTTAGAACCAGATATTGAAATAAATTTAAATCAAGGGGATATGCTAATGTATCGTGGTTGTGATTTAGAACATTGGAGAAAACCTTTTGAAGGTAAAAATTGTGGACAAGTATTTTTACATTACAACGATGCAAGTAGCAAAGATGCTAAACAAAATAAATACGACACTAGACCTATGGTTGGGTTACCAGCTTACTTTAAACAATGAACTTTATAGAAGAGTATCAAATAAGTAACAAAGCTGTTGATGAACTAATAAAGCATTGGAACAGTAATAAAGCTAACGCAGAAGAAGGTACAGTAGGTAATAATAGGATAGATAAAAAATTTAAAAAATCATTAGAAGTAATGATAACTCCAGAAGATTTAACAAACTTTTTATATAGAGATGAATTATTAAAATGCCTAAAACAATATGTTTCAAAATATAAATTTGCAGATGATGTAGAGTTTTATGGTATTAACCATAATACCAAAATACAGTATTACGACAAAGGATGGGGTTTTTATAAATGGCACGCAGAAAATGATGGTGGTCCTCATGTTATACAAAGACATTTAGTTTTTAGCACATATTTAAATAATGTTGAAAATGGAGGAACAGAATTTTTATATCAAGATTGTGTTACTAAAGCTAAAAAAGGTTCAACAATTATTTTTCCTGCAGGTTGGACACACGCTCATAGAGGACAAATATCTAAAAACCAAGAAAAATATATTATTACAGGGTGGTTTAATTTTTTATAAAAAGCTATTGAATTAGAAATCGTTGCTATTTTATTCAATTTGCTTTAGACTAAAACAGTACATTTATAGTTTCAACGAAAGAAAAAGGAGAAATAAAATGGTAGAATTAATTATGTGGATTACTACAATAGTAACGGTTGCTTCAATCGTAGCAGCTTCAACACCTACTCCAAAAGATGATGCATGGATAGGTAAGCTATATAAATTTGTAGATTTGTTAGCTTTAAACATAGGTAAAGCAAAGGAAAAGTAATGCCTACGGTAAAGGACGCATTAGCAGGACTTAATGCACATGAAAGAGAGTGTGCTATTCGTTACCAGTATATAGAAAAAAGTCTTGACGAAGGTCGTGCAAAATTTAAAAGATTAGAAATGCTTCTTTGGGGCATATATCCATTTATCGTAAGTTCAATTATTCTAACTAAGTTTTTATAGGAGGACTAAATGCCTCTTCAAAAACTTTTATTTAAGCCAGGAATAAATAAAGAAGCAACTGATTACGCTAATGAGGGCGGTTGGGTTAACTCTAATTTAGTTCGTTTCCGTAAAGGATTGCCAGAAAAAATAGGTGGTTGGGCTAAAGCCACTTCTAATAGTTTTAAAGCTACGGGACGAGCACTCCATGCTTGGGTAGCTTTAGAAGGAACTAAGTATTTAGGATTAGGAACCACTTGGAAATATTACGTTGTAGACGGAATAGTTTTTAGTGATGTAACTCCCATACGTTCAACTACAGCTTCTGGAGACGTAACTTTTGCAGCAACTGATGGTTCTTCTACTCTTACTGTAACAGATACAGCACACGGAGCTGTTGCTAAAGATTTTGTTACTTTTAGCGGAGCGGTGGGGTTAGGTGGAACTGTTTCTGCTAATAATTTAAATCAAGAATATCAAATCCTAACTGTAACAACAAACACGTATACTATCACAGCTAAAGATACTAACGGCGATACCGTTACGGCAAATAGTTCGGATAGTGGTAATGGCGGAAGTAGTGTAGTAGGAACCTATCAATTAAATGTAGGGCTTGATGTGTATATTCCCTCTACTGGTTGGGGGTCTGATACTTGGGGTGCAGGAACATGGGGAAGCGTTACTTCATTAGAATCCTCAAATCAGCTAAGATTATGGTCTCACGATAATTTCGGAGAAGACTTAGTGATGAACCCACGTGGTTCAGGAGTTTTTTACTGGGATGAATCTAATGGAACAGGAACAAGAGCGATTGCTTTATCTAGTTTAAGCGGAGCTAACCTGACGCCAACAAGAGCATTACAAGTTATGGTATCTGATGTAGATAGGCACGTTATTTGTTTTGGAGCAGACCCTTTAAATGATTCAAGCACCGCTAGGACAGGGGCAATAGACCCCATGTTTATTGCTTGGAGCGACCAAGAAAACATAACACAATGGGAACCGTTACCCACTAATACAGCAGGTTCTTTTAGACTTTCAGCAGGTTCTGCAATCGTAGGAGCATTAAGAGCAAGACAAGAAACTTTAATATGGACTGATACGTCTTTATATTCTATGACTTTCGTAGGTCAACCGTTTACTTTTTCAATTAACTTAGTTAACGAAGGAGTTGGATTAGTAGGACCTAATGCTATGGTTAACACTCCTAAAGGCGTGTTTTGGATGGATAAAAAAGGTTTTTATTCTTACGCAGGAGCTATAAAAGAACTTTCTTGTAGTGTAGACGACTATGTGTTTTCTGATTTAAATCAAACACAAAGTTTTCAGATATTCGGTTTTGTTAATAAAGCATTTAACGAAGTCGGTTGGTTTTATTGTTCAGCAGATAGCAATGTTATCGATAGATATGTTACTTATAACTATGAAGAAAATATTTGGATGATAGGAGAACTTTCTAGAACTTGTTGGTTAGACGAAGGTATCTTTAGCGACCCTAAAGCAACATCTAGTACCGATGACGTTGGGTATTTATTCAACCATGAAACAGGCAACGACGATGACGACACAGCAATGACTAATGTCTTTATAGAATCGGCTGATTTTGATTTAGGCGAAGGAGATTTCTATCAATCCATAAGTAGAATAATTCCTGATGTTAAATTTACAGGCTCTGCTAGTACCGGAGCAAACGGTCAAACAGTAGACATAGTTTTAAAAAGAAGAAACTTTCCTGGAGAAGAACTTACTACCGCAGTTACAGGTGCTTGTACTTCGGTAACTACTAAAATAGATACAAGAGCTAGAGGAAGACAAGCTGTTTTAAGAGTTCAATCTAACGATACAAACGCTAACGATGTAGGCATGAGTTTTAGACTAGGAGCAACTCGTATAGACACTAAACCGGATGGAATGAGGTAATGGCTAAGCTGTTAGAAACGAAACTTCCTGTAGCTATAGGACCTATTGACCCTGCACTATTTAATCGGTTAGTTAGAATATTAGAACTTAGTTTAAATAAAGTAAACGTAGGTTCTACTATAAATGTTAATGAGTCTGAAAGAAACATAAACCAATTTAATACAGGGGATGTTATTTGGAATTTAACTACGGAACAACTTCAGTTATGGACAGGAAAACAATGGTCAGATATTTATTTAGGAACAGAAAAGGGAGTTCAGGGAACAATGTCTCTTGGACAAATAAGTGTGTCAACTGGTGGCAACACGACAATAAAAATATTATAAAAGGGGATATTATGGATATGAAAAAACTACAAGAAGAATTAACTTTCGACGAAGGGTGTGTAGATAAAATATATTTAGACCACCTAGGATATCCTACTTTTGGTATAGGTCATTTAATATTAGAAACAGACCCTGAACACGGACAAGACGTAGATACTCCTGTTTCTAAAGAAAGAATTGATGAATGTTTTGGAAACGATATACAAAACGTTATAAACGATTTAGACAGAAACATGGAATGGTGGAAAGATTTACCAGAAGATTTACAAAGAGTTATGGCTAATATGTGTTTTAATTTAGGTATTACACGTTTGTTAAAGTTTAAAAATTTCTTAGCTGCTATGGAAAATAATGATTGGGATAAAGCCGCAGTTGAAATGTTAGACAGTCGTTGGGCTATACAAGTAGGTCCACGAGCTATAAGATTAAAAGATAGAGTAATAGGAGCATAATATGAAAGTTAAAGCACCAAAAGGATTTCATTGGATGAAGAACGGCAAATCGTTTAAATTAATGAAACATGCTGGTAAATTTGTAAAACACAAAGGTGCTAGTTTAACAGCTAATTTCGCAGTACAAAAAGTACATAAGAAAAAATAGGAGAATAAAATGCCCGCAAAAAAGAAAACACATAAAACTAAAGACGGCAGAACTGCTAAAAAAGGTCTTTATTACAATATAAATAAAAAACGTAAAGAAGGCAGAAAAATGCGTAAGAAGGGAGCTAAAGGTGCACCGACAGCAGCTGCTTTTAAACGTTCTGCTAAAACAGCTAAAAAGCCTAAAAAGAAAAGTAAGAAAAAATAATGGCTACAAAACGTAAAGAAAAGTCTATAAGACGTACTACAGGTAAAGGCGGTAATTACCGTAAAACTAAATCAGGTGCGGGCATGACTAAGAAAGGCGTTAAAGCATATAGAAGAAAAAATCCTGGTAGCAAATTAAAAACAGCTGTTACAGGTAAAGTTAAAAAAGGAAGTAAAGCAGCAAAAAGAAGAAAGTCTTATTGTGCTAGAAGTGCGGGACAGATGAAGAAGTTTCCTAAAGCCGCTAAAAATCCTAATTCAAGATTACGTCAAGCACGTAAAAGGTGGAAATGTTAATGGCTAAAAAAGCACCAGATGCGTTTGTATACAACGCTACATTAGAAAGAATAGTAGACGGAGATACATTTGATTGTTGTCTCGATTTAGGTTTTGATGTTAAACTCCATAAACAAAGAGTTCGTCTTTCAGGTATCGACACACCAGAGTCTAGAATTAATACAAAACGATACCCCGAAAGAGCTAAAGAAAAACTTATGGGTAAAGCTGCAAAAGTAAGATTAGCCGAAATTTGCAAAGGAAATTTTAAAGTTAAATCTTTAGGCAAAGGCAAGTACGGTAGAATTTTAGGTATTCCCTATACAGAAGACGGTAACGATATTTGTCAAATGTTAATAGATGAAGGACATGCTGTTGAGTATCATGGGGGTACAAAGACCAAAATCTGGGGAGTTGATTAATTCTCATGGACTCCGTAGTTCAATTAATTAATGAAGTAGGTTTTCCAATAGCAGCAGCTATAGGATTAGGTTTGTTTATTTGGAAACTTATAAACAAAATAATTGACGGCATGGAAACTAAAGTAGATGTACTTGATGAAAAAGTATCAGCACAAATAGCTCAAATAGAAGAACGGTTAGGTCAGAAATTAGATTCACAACACGGTATTTTAGTAGCTCTTATAGACAGAGTTAGGTCTGTAGACAATGAGATAATTAGACAAGACACACTTCTCAAGACTATACTTGGGGTACCACAACTTATGAACACGGATAGAATAGCGAAAGCGAACAGGGATGACCAAAGGAAAGATTAATGAAAAAAGTATTTTTAACGGAGTTTAAAGTAGGAGATACAATATACGAAGGTCCTTTTATATACGCTAACAGTTTTGAAGAAGCCGATTTAGAAGCAGAAGCATTTGGAGTAGTTATCGTTGGAGAAGCTAAAATAGTTATAGGAATAGACGACAACGAAGAACAAGAAAGAGTTTTACATTAGGAGAAAAAATGACGCCTGAGCAAGAAAAAGATAGACTATTATGGATAATAATGGCTATAGGAGCAATGTTAATTATCGGTGTTTTTGTAGAAAACGTTAGAGCAGACCAAATAGTTCATAAATTTAAATCACCTAGTTTTAACGGTATTGGCACATCATCTCACTATTTAACAATAGAAAATCAAGAGTTTAGTCGTAAGCTAACTATTAAAGAAGAAATCAAAGCCTTGCAAGATGAAATAGAACGAGAAAAAGAAAACAGTACATTGGCTAGATTCATGAGGAACTTAGAATCACGTGTCTACGCTGAACTGTCTAGACAATTAGTTAACAACCTCTTTGGAGAAACACCCTCTGATTCAGGTACAATAGAACTAGAGGGAAACATCATTGAGTATACAAGCGATGGTGTAACATTAACATTAAAAATTACTGAGGCAGATGGAACCGTCACTGAGATTACAATTCCTATTGGTACTTTTACTTTCTAGTTGTTCTACATTAGACCAAATTGAAGACACGTATGAATATAGGTTCGGCAAAGAAAGTATTGTAAATATCCAAGATTTACAGTCTGTTGCTTTACGTGATGTTTCTATTCCTAAAGTTAGTCCTGTAGTAGCTGTGTATCCTTCAGCTTTTACTGACCAAACAGGTCAGCGTAAAAGTAATAGCGAGTTTGCTTTATTTAGTACAGCTATAACACAACAACCAAACGCATTACTTATACGAGCTTTAAAACACGCAGGTAATGGTGATTTCTTTAGGGTAGTAGAAAGAGTTGGTCTTGATAATTTAACTAAGGAAAGACAGCTTATACGTTCAGCAAGAGAACAGTTTGCTAGTGATGAAGAAAAGAAAAAACAATTAGCACCGTTATTGTTTGCAGGTGTTCTGTTAGAAGGTGCTGTTATTAGTTATGAAGCTAATCTAGAATCGGGAGGTATCGGTGCTAGGTATTTAGGCATTGGCAACAGCGTACAGTATAGGGAAGATAATATAACAGTTAGCCTTAGAATGGTTTCTGTAGCTACGGGAGAAGTTCTGTTAGAAGTATTAAGTCAGAAAACTATATTTAGTTATGGTAAATCTAATGATGTATTTAGGTTTATAGAAATGAATACTGAACTTGTAGAAATAGAAGCAGGCAATGCAAGAAACGAGTCTTCTACTATTGCTTTAATGAAAGCTATCGAAGGCGGAGTATTAGAAATAATTAAGTTAGGTTACAAAAAAGGTTACTGGGTTTTACAAACAAAAGAAAAGAAGGTAGAATGAAGGTATGATGATGAACAGGTGCATACAATTATTGTTATGTTTTGTTTTATTGCCGTTATATGCTGCGGACAATGAAATATATGTAGACCAGTCTGGTACTGGTGCTAATATAGATTTAGAACAGCTAGGTATATCTAATATTATTGGTGGATTAAATTCTACAGCAGGTAGTGTAAATGCTTTCGATTTAGACGGTACTACTATGACCTTGGACATTAATATGATTGGTGCAACTAATAAGTTTCTTGGTGATATTTTTGCAGATAACTTTACAGGTTTGTACAACTTCACCGGAGGCACTAATACATTCACTATTCAAGTAGACCCAACAGATTCTTATAGTTCAGACGGCTCTAATCAAAACGTAGCAGTTACTGGTAGCAGTAATACATTTACTTTAAACCAAGGTACAACTGCAATAGCCGCGTCTCTTGATTTAGATTGGATTATTCAAGGCTCTAATAATACAATTACTTCTAATATCAATATTGATGGTGCAACAAACTACATGGATATAGACGGCAGTGATAATACAGTAAACTATACAGGTACGGGTGTTAATGCTTCAGCAGGTGGTTATTTTTACTTAGACCACACAGGCGGTTCAAGAACATTCAATATACAACAACTGAGTACCCAAGATAATGACTGGCTTAAAATTATATCGAATGGCGGCACTGCTGCTTCTACTGTTTGTGTCATTCAAAACGACCAAGGTACAAGCACAAGCTGCTGATATTGGGGACATATCTGAATTAAACGGTTCAGCACAAATAGTCAGAGATAAACCATACGACGCTAACTTAAAGTTTGCTATTCAAAGTAATGACGAAGCTATAACTACTGACGGTAGAATGGCTATTACTTTTTTAGATGCATCTGTAGTAAAATTAACTGAACACTCACAACTTCTTATAGATGAATATATTTATGACCCTGACCCAAGCAAATCTAAAATGGCTCTTACCTTTGGTCTTGGGACAGCACGGTTTATTACTGGTAATTTAAACCGTATAGATAAACAAAACATAGAACTTAGAACTCCTACAGCCAATATCGCCATTCGTGGAACTGACTTCACAGCGACGGTAGACGAGCTAGGACGTTCACTTATTATTCTTTTGCCTGACGCTTTAGGTCTTTCTAGTGGTGAAATAGAAGTAGTTACTGCTATGGGAACAGTAGTGCTTAATAAACCTTACGAAGCAACTACGGTAAGTGTATTCGAGTCAGCCCCTTCTAAACCAGTTATCTTAGATTTAACATTAGATATTATTGATAATATGTTAATCGTTACACCTCCTAAACAAGAACAGACAGTTGAAGAAGAAAGAACAACAGCACAAACAGATAGCGTATTAGATTTTAATGATTTAGATATTGATTATCTTGCCGAAGATTTTTTACAGGAAGAAGACTTAGAATTTACAGAACTCGATATAAATTTCTTAGATGTGAATTATCTTGAAGACTTACTAAATGTGTTAGATGCGTTAGCTGTCGCTGAAGACGAAGACCAATTAGCACAAGCTACAAGTACGCAAATATCTGGAACTCTTTTAGGTAAAGACCCTGAGACTCAAATAACAACTTTAATAACAGGAAACGTTGTTAGTTTACGAAGACAAGTAAACGAAAGCGTTAGAGTAGATTTAAACGGTAGTGATGCGTATACTGTAATTTTGATACAAGACGGAGTATCTAATATAATCAAGGTGAACGGAGGAAGCGATAGTGTTATTACCATTACGCAAAACGATGGATGAAAAAACTTTTTATAGTACCTATATTGTTAATACTTTCATTACCTTTAGTGTTTCAATCAACACCTACAGAAATATTAAAACTTAAAGTATTCGATAATTTCATAGAGAAACAACAGCCTTCAGGTAATTTTGTTATTTTAAATATAACGGAAGAAGACGTTGAACGTGAAGGTGGCTATCCTTTGCCGAGAAAAAGGTTAGCTGATATACAACTAGAAATATTAGGCAAAGGAGCCCTTGGCGTTGGTTGGGTTATTTCTTTTCCACAACCAGACAGACTTATGGGAGACGAAGATTTTGCTAGGTCTTTAGGTTATGCTCCTAGTGTAATAGCCACATTTGAGGACGGTAATAAAAACTATCCTAAAACAACAGGCACCGTTATTAAAGGTCCCGATGTCGGTGGTTTATCTTCTACGGGAGTTAAACAAAATTTTAATCTTTACGATGATATAGCACAAGGAGTTGCTATAGCCCCAGTTGAAGTAGACCAACTCGTTAGGCGTATTCCTCTCTTATTAAAGACGCCTGACGGGTGGGCTCCTTCTTTCGGAGTTCATGTTTTAAAAAACTTAACAGGTGCTCGTACTTATATTATTACTACTAATGATAACGGCGTACAAGAAATAGCGGTTAGGGGTATACCGCCGGTAAAAACAGATAGTTTTGGTCGTAAGTGGGTCAGTTGGGTAGAAACAGAAGAAACTGATTTACAAGAAATGGATGTAAATGGTAGGTTTGTTTTTGTAGGTGTTACTGCTAATGGTGTGATGCCGCAAATTGCAACTCCTGTTGGTTTACTTGAACCTCATAAAATACAAGCAGCATTAGCAGAATCAATACTCATACAAAATAGTCCGTATATTCCTGATTACGCTTTAGCTTTAGAACTGCTTATCTTTATAGCGTCTGTAGGGCTCGTATGGGCGTTTATAAGCTACTTAGGTATAACGTGGGGCGTAAGCCTAGCTTTACTTACGATGGCTTTAACGGGCTTCTACGGTTACTACACTATAACTACGGGTGTTTTAATAGATATTACGTGGTCTTTAGTTTCTCAGTTTATCGCAGGAGCTATAGCTTTCTATTTAAGATTTAGAGAACAATACAAATTAAGACAACAAATTAAAAAACAATTTGAACATTATCTTGACCCAAGACAAGTTAAACGTTTACAAAAAGACCCTAGCTTATTAAAACTAGGGGGAGAAAAAAGACGTTGTACTTTTTTGTTTACAGACGTTAGAGGGTTTACAGCTTTATCGGAAACACTATCTCCTGAAGAAGTAACAACAATAATGAACAAAGCATTAACTATACAATCAGATGCAGTACAAAAATATGGAGGAATGGTAGATAAGTATATTGGAGATGCAATGATGGCTATCTTTAATGCACCTATGGATTTATTACATCACGAAAAGATAGCTGTAGACTGTGCTAAAGAAATACAAGAAAATATAATAAAAGCCGATATTGGTATTGAAATCGGAGTAGGGGTAAATACGGGTGAAGCTGTTATAGGCAATATGGGCAGTGACACTAGATTTGATTATTCAGCTATAGGAGACGCTGTAAATACCGCCGCTAGACTAGAATCCGCAACTAAAGAAGCGGGTGTAAACATACTTATTGGGGAAGAAACAGAACTATATTGTGGTTATCGATTAAAACAATTAAAACCAATAAAAGTAAAAGGTAAAGAAAAACCTTTAAAAATATACACTTTTTGATATATAATCAATATATCAGCCCTTGTGCTGCAGTTTACGAGATGAGCTTTAACTCGCAAATACGTGTAAACACGCTGGAGAAACAATGGTTGGAGTGGATAAAAAGACTTATAAGAAAAAAGCACAGAGCCGTTCTGGTTTTGTTATATACTCGTCTAAAGGAAAAAAGACAAAATCTAGGAGCCGCTTCTAATGGCTTTAACCCAATTAAAAACAATACCTGAAGTTAACGATAATGAAGTTTCTGAGTTTGTTGCATATAAAGAAAATCAAAAACAGTTTATAACAAAAGTAGCTGAATTTGAAAAAGTTTTAAATAAACTTTCTAAACAAACAGGTCAAGATAAAAATCTTCCCTCTCTAAAAGGAGAAACAGAAGGTGCGGTTACTCATGATTTTGCTGACGGACAGTATATAAGAACTATTGTTATGCCTAAAGGATTAACTTTAGTTAGTAGAATACATAATAAAAACCATCCTTTCTTTATTATGAAAGGGGAATGTTCTATTTATACCGAAAAAGGACTTCAACGTATAAAAGCTCCGCATCACGGAGTAACTTTAGCAGGAACACAAAGACTTATGTATATTCATAAAGAATGTACTTTTATAACAGTTCATAGAACGGATTGTTTAACCCCTAAAGAAATAATAAAAGAAGTAACCGTTAAAGATTTTTCTGAAACTTCTTTAAAAGGTTTTGATTTAAAACAATTAGATAAATTAATACACAACATAGAGGTAACTATATGACTATGATGACGGCAGCCCTTGTTATGACAGGAGGAACTCTTTTAGCAGGAAAAATAGCATCTAATAGAGCAAAAGACCCTAAAGCAGCTATTGGTAGCGGTACTTCACCTAGTTTACAGCCAGGAGAAGGAGCACCATTCACACCAATAGAAGGAAGTGCCGTTCAAAATTTCGGTGATTTTGAATATGAAAACATGGCAGAACCTGAATTAAATAAAGAAGCACAAGAAGCACAATTATTAGCTTTGTTACAAGAGGCAGGTTTCGATGCTGAAGGATTAGCTAATCTTGCTTTTGGAGGAGAGGTTGAATATAAAGCAGGTGGTGGCGGTATAGGTGGTTTAATGAATCCTGAAGAATTAGAAGAATTATTAGCGGCTATCGGAGGAGCGGGTAAACGTCCTCAAATGAGCGACGTCATAGACTTTACTTCTATAGCGGAACCTGATTTAGCTGATACAATGGTAGCTCAACTAGCTGAAGACCCTAAAAATTTAATAGCTGATTTTAGTCCTGAAATAGGTATGCCTGAAGAAGTTCCTACAGGTATGTTAGAAAACGCACAAATAGGTTTAGAAAATTTTGCAATAGATAATCCTGAAATGTTCAATGCAGGACTAGGAGCCTTAACTGATGTTCTTATGGCGGCACTTGTAGATATGCCCGAACGTAAAGGTAGTATGGTTAGAACACAAACACTTCCAGGAAACGCAGCACGAAGAAGAAATCAATTACAAAACATAACTCCTATTGGTGGGTCTAGTGTAACTTTTGCTAAAGAAGGTAAAGTATTAAAAAGACCAATGTTTATGCCTCATGGAGGTCCTATGAACGGTCCCGGTGGTCCTAAAGATGATTTAATTCCAGTGATGGCAAGTAACGGAGAATATATGTTATCTAAAGCCGCAGTAGATGCAGCAGGTAACGGTAGTCATGCTAAAGGCGTGGCTGTTTTAGATAAATTTAATAATATGGGAAATAAGAGATATGGCGTCTAGAGAAGAACAAGAATATTCAAGTCAAGCCCCCGCCCCGTATATAGGGCAGTTTTTACAACAGGATATATTTCCTTTTGCACAACAATTTTTACAACAACAGTTTCAAAACTTAGGTCAAGCTGATTCAAGTCCGTTTACTTACACAGGACAAAGAGTTGCTGATTTTGACCCGAGAGAACTTTATGGTATGGAACTTGCCGATTCAGCTATCGGTAGTTATAGACCATATCTAGGTGCACAAGCAGATTTACTAGATGAAGCAGCAGGGATATCTAGAGAAGGATTAGCTAGAGGACAGGATGAAATTTCTAGAGGGTTAAGTGCTGGTAGAGGGTTAGCAGGATTAGGTGCTGACCTTACTAGAGGAGCCCAATTTGATACAGCAGGCAGAGATTTATTAGCAGGAGCACAACAAAGACAATCCGGCAGAGGTCTTATAGAAGGAGCTCGGTTTGGTCAGTCAGGAAGAAGTTATCTTCAAGGCGGAGTACCTAATTTTAGTGAAGCTCAACAATTAACTAGAGCAGGTGCACCTAATTTAGATTTAGCTAGGCTAGAAACAGCATCAGCCAGACCTCAGTTCGGCGGTGCCAGAGCAGGTTTTGCAGGGGCTAGAGCAGAAACATTAGGAGCAAGACCGAACTTTAGAGGAGCTAGAGGAACACTAGGTAGAGCAGAACAGACTGGTTATGGTTCTGCAAATCGTTTTGACCCCAGTGGAATAGCAAGTTTTTATAATCCGTTTGAAGAAGACGTAGTACAGCAAACATTAAAAGACGTTAGAGAGGGTTTAGCTAAAAGTGATATGGGTCTTAGAGACGAAGCTGTTAGTGGAGGAGCTTTTGGTGGTTCTAGGTCTAGAATGAGACGTGATGAGTTAGCAGAAAATGTAGCAAGAGGAGCAGCAGAACAGGTAGGAGCTATTCGTAGTGGTGGTTTTTCTGATGCTGCTAATAGAGCACAACAAGCGTTTGAAGCACAACAACAAAGACAAGCAGGACTTGCAGGACTGCAATCTAGTATTGCGGGTCAAGAAGGAAGTTTTGCAGGACAAGAAGCACAAACTGCATTAGGTAGAGCTTCACAACTAGGCAGTTTAGCAGGTCAAGAAGCAGGATTAGCCGGTCAAGAATCTCAAGCAGCATTAGCTAGGGGAAGACAGTTCGGAGACCTTTCTACTACTGAAGCTCAAAACGCATTAAGTAGAGCAGCACAACTAGGAAGTTTAGAGGCACAACAAGCACAGGCTAAATTAGCTACAGGACAAGCATTGAATGCTTCAGAACAGGCAGCAGTTGATAACGCTATGGCTAGAGGACAACAACTAAATACTTTAGACCAACAAAGATTCGCTAACCAACTACAACAAGGACAACAGTTATCTAATATTGACCAACAAAGATTTGCTAGTCAGTTGCAACAAGGTTCACAATTAGGTGCTTTAGGTCAACAACAGTTTGGTATGGGGCTACAAGGCGGTCAAGGGTTAGCCGGATTAGGTCAACAAACAGCGGGAGCACTGAGCGGCTTCGGTAGTCAATACGGCGGTATGGCTAGTTTATTACCACAACTACAACAACAAGATATTTCATCAATGATGGGTATGGGTGGACTAGGTAGAGGAAGACAACAATCCCTAATGGATTTAAATTATCAAAACTTTACAGGTCAATACAACTTACCTATGCAAACGTTACAAAATGTTGGAGCACTTACAGCTTCTCTTGGACCTATGGCAGGTGGTTATGGTTATGCAGGTGGTGCACCAACTACTAACGCTAACTATAATCCGTCAGGAACAATGGGCACAGGTTTAATGGGATTGCCTGGTGCCGGTAATTTTGGTTTTGGTCAAACTCCTCCTATAGGAATGCCTCCTATGGGAATAGCTCCTCCTCAAAATATGGGACCCGGAAGTTTTGGAGGACCTAGCTCCTCATTCCAAAACTATAGGAGTATGGTTTAATGGCTAAATATAATCCTTTCCCAACGTTCGGGGGTAAAAATGGTATTGCAGGTATAACTCCTGTTAAATTATCCCCAACTCAAATGAGGTTTCCAACAGCTCGTGCACCCGTTAGACGTGCACCTGAACCAGATACTTTAGAAAAAATAGCTCCTTTGTTGCCTTTTCTTTTTGAGGGTATAGGTTCAATGTTTAAAGGTAAACCAGAAACTATGACCGATACACAATATTTAGATAGTATTGGTGGGTTGAGTAGTGGCACTACTTTAGAGGATGAGTTAAGTAATAGGAAAAAATTAGCACAACTACAAACATATCAGCAGTTCGGTACGCCTGAAGAAAAAGACGGTTTTGGTTTTGACGATATTTTTGATATAGTCGCCGCTAGTCAATTAGGCAGAGGAGCAAGTTCTTTTGCAAAAAACACTGTAGCTTTAAACAGGGCTAAAGAACAAGACAGATTAACAAAAGCAACAAATAGAGCAGCTTTTACAAAAGAAGCATTAAAAGATATAAACAATTTACAATTTAAAAACTTTGAAGATACCGAAAAAGCCCAAGTAGGTGTTCCAGATTACCGTAGTGGTTTTGTTGACCCTAGAGGAAATATTTATGTTTTAAATAATGATAAAACAGGTTACGAAAATGTAACTGAGTTGGGTGGTAACTGGGTAGAACGACTTGCTAGACCAACAACATCTTTATCTACTCAGTTAAAAGACCCACGTTTAGTTGATTTAACTAAAAAAGACGGAGAACTAAACGCTAAAGATACTGCTTTATTGGGCACAATGACGCTTACTAATGAAATGGTTAGAATGCTTGATAAAGGTATAGCGGACCCTAAACAAAATCCATTAACCACAGTAACTAGTATTGGTAATTTCTTAAATAGTGCAACAGCTAACGCAAATCAAGTATTATCTTATATGGGCGGCGGAGACGTATTAAATGCTTTTGCTACATCCGATGATATACAAAACAACACAGCAGGCTCTAACGGCAGAGAAGGTTCTGGTCAACTAGCTAAACAATTATATACAGCTGTACAGTCTGGTGACGATGAACAGATGTTAGCGGCTATGGAGGCTTTTGAAAAAGGTAATCCAGAAGTTAGCTTTAGAGCTTCGTTAGGTGATATGGCATATAATAATGTAAGAACTAGAGCTACGATGTTACAGTTAGCCTATGCAGCAGCAGCGGCTAATGGTCAAACAGGTAGAACATTATCGGATAAAGATTTAGCTTTCCATTTACAAATGGTAGGTTTTGGTGCTACACAAGATGCACAAACAGCTAAAGATAATATTTTAGGTTTTGTAGATACCTTAGTTAGACAAACAGATAACGTAATACAAGGAACTATATCATTAAACAGTATACAAGCAGGTCGTTATGATTTAGGCGACCAACTGTTTACAAGTATTCTTGCTGGTTATTGGCAACCTCCTGAAGTTGATGGAACTCCTGATTTTACTAATGCACAAGGTTATGAATTTAAAAACTTTTATAAACGTTACAATAAAGTTCCAGATGTTGTAAGTTATCAAAAACACAAAAGACGTGCGGGAACAGAATTTAATCCTAATCAAACAAAAACATTAGTAAATCCAAGCACTAAACTAGAAGAAGATTTAGAAGCACTAGAATTGTTATATGTAAAACCTAAAAAGATACCTTAGTTATTAATATGGAAGTTACCCAAGAACAAGAAAATGAGTTTTATGCTTTAAGAACTAAAGCAGCAAATAGTTTAGCTAATAAAACTCTTAAAGATAATCCTAACGTTACTTACGGTCAATTGTTATCACCTAAAGAATTAGAATTCGCAGCTCATGTATTTAGTCCTGATATTAAATCGAGAGCTTCTTTAATATATACTCCTGAAGAAATAGCACAAATAGAATCTGCTGTAAACTGGGAACAAAGAGTTTCTCCTTATAATAGAGCACCTGTAGATTTCGATATGTATGAACGTTTTCCTGAGTATATGAAACAGGTGGATTTTTTTAATAGCCCTGAAGCTCAAGAAAGAAGAAACATGGGAAAAGTACGTGGTAACTATCCCGATGATTATCAACCACTAGAACCTGTAGCTCCTTTTGGTATAGAAAAATCTAAAGAAATAAATAGTCTTGGTTTTGATTCTTCTCCAGATAACCAACTCCAGTTTGATAATGCGGGCGATGCTTTTAAATTTAATAACATGGTTGCTTTTGGTCCCCGTAAAATGACAAAAGAACAGTATCAAAGACTAGGAGAACAGTTTGGATTAAAAGGTGATTATATTTATATAAACCCTAGTAAACCTTCCTTGGGTGTAGCTTTTAAAGCAGAAGGCGAAGAAGATTTTAAAATAATAAACTCTCCTGAAATAACATTAGATGATACTATGCGAATTATAACTCAAGAGTTTCCAGCTATAGCAGGAGACGTTGGTTTGACTCTTTACGGAGCTAGTAAGTTTACAACACCTGCAGGATTAGCAGGGGGTGTCATAGGTAAATTTGGTAAAGTTTTAGGTTTATCAGGTGCTTCGGCTATCGGTGCGGCAGGGGGAGATTATGTACGTTTGTTAATAGGTTCTGCTATGGGAGCTCATGATTTAACAGCTGAAGAAATGTTAAAAGAAGCAGGAGTTATAGGTGCTTGGGCTTTTGGTGGTACAGCCGCTATAACATTATCATCTAGAGCAATAACAAAAGCATATAAAGCTATATCAGGAAAAGACGTTCCTCCTGGGATGTTAGAACAAATAGATGATGCTTTACAAGCGTCTAGACAAACAGACGCAGCAGGTCCTGGATTACTATATGGTGATGATGTTTCTGTACAACAAATCAGAAATCAAATAAATAAACTAGCTGATAACTATGGAGCAGAGTTCGGGAAAGGATATAACCCAACAATAGCATCACAAGCAGGCACACAGTCAGCAGCTGATTTAGAAACAGTGTTTTTAAAATACGCTGACGACCCTGATTTAAGAGAACTATATAATCAAATAAAAGGTGGAAACCAAGAAGTTATAGATGAGTTTGTAAGAACTTTAAACGAAAAGATTGGACCTTCTATTAGTGGAGTAGACGACGCAACAGGAGCAACAGTTTCAGAAGGTCTTAGAGTGTTAGCTCAAAAAGATATAGACTTATTTAACGAACAAGCTTTCGAGATGATTAACCAAGTAAGACGTCAAGTTGGTGGTGCTGATGATGCCGCCGCTGCTGGAGATGCTATATTAAGGCAAGTAGATAACCCACAAGCGTCTAGTGGTCCTATATTTGAAAGAACACAAACTAGGTTAAATGAAATTAAAAAAGGATATTTAGAACCTTTTAATGAAGGATGGACTACTGCTTTAAATAACCCACGTTATGCTAACTTAAAAACAGGTGCAGGGTATACAAGAGCTCCCGCTCAAAAATGGTTAAACGCAAGAAAAGGAGAATCGAATAATCTTTTCCGTTCTTCACAAGGCGACGAAGCGGTAAAAGAATTATACAGTTTATTACCCGCAGGAACAAAAGAAACTATAAACAGGTTACGCGGTATTGGTAAAAAAGGTTTTGAATCACCTAACTTTACTTTGAACGAATTAAACTCTGCTAGAGTTGCATTAAACGACTTCGCTAGTAATTTACCTGATGGTAAACAAGGTATTGCAAGATTAGCTAGAGACCTTGAACGTGGTTTGGAAGACCAAATGAATGTTTTAGTTAGAGAAGGTGCTTCTGCTGAATCCGGAATACCTATGACACAAAAAGTTACGTTAAACAAATGGATAGACGAAAATAAATACGGCGATGATTTAAGACAAGCCTGGAGTAGTCAAAAAGAAGCATTACAATTATCTAACAACCAAGCAATAAGGTCTATTTTACAACAAGAACGTCCTGAAAAAATAGCGGAGTATATGTTTAATACTGTCGCTAAAGGCAGCAAAAGAAATAAACCGATGACTGATTTTATGGCTGTATTAGAAAGAGAGGGTTCTGACGAAATACTTCAAATACAAGAAGGATTAGCAGCATATATACAAAGAGAAGTATTAGACGCTCCTGATTTATCAGCGTTACAAATAGCTAAACAATATAGAAAGTTTGTAAAAGAAAATGAAGGAACATTACGAGCTGTGTTTGGTGATAAGAACTTTGCTTCTAGGTTTTATAATCCAAAAGGATTTGACAAAGTTATTAAAGGTATAGAAAAAACTAATGAAGACATACTTAGAATAGAAGCACGTTTTGGTATGGCACAAGCAGGAGAACCGGATAAAAAGATAACAAACATAGTTGAAAGTATTTTAGCTACAGGTAAAACACAAAAACAATCAGGACGTATTTTAGAAGACATTGAATACCTTGCTTCTATTACTAAAAATAATCCAGAACTGGCTGAACAAGTAGCACAAGTTACTAAAAGATATTTATTATCAGATATTATTACACCTAGGCAAGGAGGTGGTTTTGAAATAAACGGAGCTAGTTTAGATAAACTTCTTAAAGAAGGTTTCGGTCCTGAAGAAGTTGTTGGTCCTCGATTAACTTTTGATAGTTTTATGAAGCCTTTGTTGGGTAAAAAAGCAGGTAAAGAATTTATTGAAAATTTAAAAATATTGAACAGCATGGTTCAAAGAGAAGCTGGTGTTACACCTTCAGAAGGTATTCAAAAAGTTATTACAGGAGGAGAATATATTGTAGGTAATAATATTGAAGGTGCTAGAATGTTACAAAGATTATTAATACCACCGTTAACACAAACAGGTAGAAGAATAACAGCTATTTCTTCTAGGCAAGCAGAAAACTCTCGTAAATTTATTGGTCGTATGTTATTAGACCCTGAGTTGTTTCAAAGAACTATGCAGTTTGCACAAGGCAGAGAAAGCACTCAAAAATTTATAAGTTTCTTAACGTCATACAGTATGGTTGCTGCTAATGACATAGGGAATGAATTAAAATATTACGATACAGAAGATAAAAAACAAAAAACTCCAGAGGACTCTGACAGGTTACAAAACTTAGTACCTCCGGTTCCTGAAAGAATTACACAAATAGGTGGTGGATTATAATGGCTAGAAGAAGGTTTGAACGAGAAGATTTTATGACACAAGGAATAATGAATCCTTTTGCACAAGAACTAGAATCTATTAGGCTAAGAAAAGATGCAAATGATTCTATAAACAACGCTACTGACCAATATGAAGCAGATGTTGCTGATTTTAAAAGCACACAAGCTAATGAATTTGAACAAGGATTAGCTAGTTTGTTAGAACAAGAGCCTATATTTACCCCTCCTCCAATTTTTAGAGATGAGCCGCCTATATTTACACCTCCTGGAAATCCTTACCAAGATATATTTAGACCTCCATTTGAACCACCAATAGATAGACCTCCATTTAGACCTCCATTTGAACCACCGTATGTACCACCAATAGATGGACCGCCTGATGTTCCACCGTTTGAGCCACCAATAGATAGACCTCCCTATGTACCACCAATAGACGAACCTCCATTTAGACCTCCCTATGTACCACCAATAGACGAACCTCCATTTAGACCTCCGTTTGACCCACCAATAGATGGACCGCCTGATGTACCCCCGTTTGACCCGCCACCGCCACCGCCACCTCCACCACCTAGTGGACCTATAAATCCGTATACAGGTAAGCCGGTTAATAATCCGTACACACCATACTCAACGGATAGTGGGGCGGCACCATTAACTAGGGCAATAACTCCCAGAGATTTTGGTCAAGCTCCTGGATTTGAACGTCCTATAGGAGGTCCTCCAATTATTTTACCGCCCGCTCCACCACGACCACCAATCGAACCTCCGATTATGTGTTTTGTAGCAGGAACAAAAGTTGATATGGCTGATGGAACTAAAAAAGTTATCGAAAATATTGCAATGGGAGACGAAGTATTAGCTCTAAATGGTGAAAAAGATGTAGTTTCTTATGTACATGATATTCCAAAAGCTGACAGAAGTTTATGGACTATAAACGATAGAATAACAGCTACAGATGCTCATGCGTTTTTAACTGAAGACGGATGGAAATCTAATAATGCTGAACTATCTAATACAGTTTATAACGAGTATGGAATAAATATTAAAGACTTACAGCTAGGTGATAAATTAATAACTAACGATGGAGTAGAAGAAGTTACAAAGCTTGAAAACGAAAAAGATTTTGTAAAAGTTTATAACTTCACCACGTCTAACACACATACATATATGGTAGACGGTGTTGTTTCTCATAATAAACAACCTCCCGGACGACCACCAATACTTTTTTCTAAAAAAGAGCCAGACGGTATGAAAAACGGTGGAGGTATTTCTATGTTGCCGATGAACGGACAAGGTGATACAATGACAACACAGATGTTTCAAAGAGCATTTAGACCAAGGAGATAATTATGGACCCGAATGAAAAATTAACAGGAATAACACAAATGGCACCTCCTTCTATGATGGCGGGCGGAATGGGTGGTGGACAACCCCCTATGCCTCCTATGAATAACCCGCAACCTCCTACACCTCCTATGCCTGAACCAGGAATGGGTGAAATGGCTATGCAGGGTCAAGAACCTCCTATGGAAGAACCAGGAATGAATTTAGAACAAGATTCAGCTATGTTAGCAGAAGCTGTAGTAGGCAGAGCACAAGGAGATATAGGGGCTGCTATTGCTGTGTTAGATAACGCTAAAGCTATGTTAATCTCTGCTGCTGAAGGCGGTGGTCAAGAACCTCAGATGATGATGCATGGTGGTGAAGTTCATTATGAAATGGACGGAGGACCTTTGTATCGTGAAGGTGGGGGTGAATTAAATCCAGGATTGAGAGCATTAGCTAAAAAAGAACCAAAACTTGTTGAAAAAATTACAGGTAAACCTTTACCCCAAAATATGTATGCGGGTGGACCTCTGTATCGTGAAGGCGGTGGTGGTATGTCTGATAACGATGTAATGAGACAAATGATTATGGAAAATTTACAAAAACCTGCTATTCAAGAACAAGTTATGGCAGAAGCTATGAATCAATTACAACCACAGGTTTCAGCTCCTAGTAAAACGGATGCTATGTCAGACCTTATGTCTTACAGAATGTCTTAACCTATCCAGTCTTTCCACTTTTCATCCCCTAGCACTTCTTGTGCTAGGTCAAGTTTATTTCGTAGTGCTTTTACAATTTTTTCATCAACGGTGCCTTTAGCGACTAAATCAATATAGGTTACTTTGTTAGTTTGCCCTATACGGTGAGCCCTATCTTCTGACTGTAAACGTTTTTCAAGGTCATAATTATTACTGTAATAAATAACAGTGTTAGCTTCTGTAAGAGTTATACCGTAACCACCGGTTTGGGTATTACTAATTAAATATTGTAGGTCTGAGTTTGGGTCTTGAAATCTTCTAATTATTTCTTGACGTTCTTCGTCAGGTGTTTCTCCGTAGTACGTAGCTACACTATCTACTCCTGCTATATCATGAAGTTTCTTTAATATTCTTTTTATATCGTATTGGTAGTTAGCCCATATAATAGTTTTGCCTTGTACTTCTTGTAAAACATCTACAAGTTCATCTAATCGATTACTTTTAACTTCTACTTCTTCACCGTTGTCGTTTCTAACAAAACCACAAACTACTTGGTGTAGTCTAAGTATTTGTGTTAATACAGAAGTTACGCTAACTATCTCATGTGAGTCTAGTTCAGCTATAGCATAATCAGTAAGTTGTTTATAAACTTTCTTTTGTTCTGGTGTTAGTTCTACTTCTCTACGTTGATATACTTTATCAGGAAGGTCTAAACACTCTTTCTTAAGCACCCTATAAGAGAACTCATTTACATTTGATGTAAGTTCTTCTAGGTTTTGATATCCGACTACTTGTCTGAAAGACCTAGCCCCCATTTTACGATTAATTAATTTAGCGTATCTGTTTTGAAAAGAATAAAAAGATGTATAACCTAATAACTGCGGTGATAGAAATGTGCTTTGACTATACAAGTCTAACGGTGATTGGGTAACAGGAAAGCCTGTAAGTATTCTTCTATATTTAGTATTGATAGCTAACTTTAACAAGTTTTTAGTTCTTTGTGCTTTAGGGTTTTTAATAGTTGTCGATTCATCAACGGCTATTAATGCATTATGTGCTAAGATAAACTTTTCTACAAACGCTACGCCTTTTTTGGTACTAAAAGCTTCTACGTTTATTACTAATATTTTTAAATCATGACTAACTTCAAACAACTTAGTTAGTTCTCTTTTTTGTTTTAATGTAGGTGCTGGATTCCATACTCCTATATGCTTTTCTATATGGTCTGGCATATGAGCAGGTATTTCTTTTTCTGACCAGTTTCTGTATACACCTTTGGGAGCCACGATTATAGCACCGTTGATACCGCCTTTATCATAAAGTATAGAAATGTTATCTATAAGGACTTTAGATTTACCAGTACCCATTTCCATAAAATAAGCATACTCACGCTTGTTCCATGATTTATTTAACGCCAAAAGCTGATGCTCATATGGCTTTGTTTTAAACTTATACTTCATATTAACCTTTCTAATTTCTAACTGAGATTATATATTACAAACTAGTAGAATTAAAAGTACAGCATAATATTTTCTCATGCCCTCTAATAGAATTACTGAGTTTTTAATACTGATATATTTAAATCTAATATTGATTTATCCTCTAAAACATTGTGTTTTATTATAGTCAGTATTAGTATATTAGTTATATTAGTAGTTCTGAAAATATTTTTTCAGGAAAAATTTTATTTTTTAAAAAGACATATCGGTAATAACTTTACTTTGCCTTTATTCGTATATATTATTTAAAAAGTAACTAGAAATAAGAAAGGAGAAAAAAGTGACAGTATATGTTGTACAAGAAGTTCAAGGACGAAATATCGCCTCTGCTAGACAGTATGGTGATTTTGAAGTTCTACTACCTTCTAACACACAAATTATGTTAAGTGCGTCTCCTTCAGTCCGTAGGATGAAAAGTCTCTTACAAGATTACAAAGAAGGAGATTACTTATTACTAATAGGCGACCCTGCCGCCATCGGAGTAGCGTGTTCTATCGCTGCATTTTATAATCGAGGTAGGTATAGTATATTAAAGTGGGATAGGCAGGAAGGTATGTACTATCCAGTTGATATAGACTTACACCAGAAAGGAGAAATAGATGAATGAAAAACCAACCTTTGAGGACTTAGTCGGTACGGATGATGTTCAGGAATGGACAAATAATGTAACCGATGGAGAACTCACTATAGTTTCTGATTTAGCTAACAAACAGTTAAAACTAGCTACTGAAGTGTCAGAGTTAGAAGCTGATTTAAAAGCTAAAAAAGAAGAACTTCGTTTGACTTCGGAGCAAGAACTACCTGATGCTATGCAACAGGCAGGACTTACACAAATAACACTTAGTAGTGGCGAGAAGATTGCTATTAATGAGTTTTATAATGCTCATATATCGAAAGCAAACCAAGAAAAAGCGTATGAATGGCTAGTAACCAACGGACACGAGGGGCTAATAAAGAACGAAGTTCTATTAAAGTTCGGTCGTGAAGAAACTGAGGTAGTTGACCAAACTGTTTCAGCTTTACAATCCAGAGGTTTATCACCAGAGGTGCGTCAGAGTGTTCACCCAAGTACATTAAAAGCTTTTGTAAAAGAGCAGATTACTACGGGGAACGATATACCAACCGAGCCATTTGGTATCTATATAGGTACTAAAGCTACTATTAAAAAGGATTAATACTATGGCAGATAATAAAAATGAAATAGCTGAAGCTAAGACTACAGCAGTTAGTACGTTTGATGATTCGTTACTATCAGGCGGTACTGGGTTAGAGGAAACTACAACGGATGATTTTGCGATTCCGTTTATTAGAGTTCTACAACCTATGTCACCACAATTACAAAAACAACACGGAAGCTATGTAGTGGGTGCTAGTGCAGGAGATTTGTACAACACCGTTACCGGCGAAGCTTACGATGGAGAAGCAGGAGTATCTATTGTTCCATGTGCTTATAACAAAAAGTACATTGAGTGGATTCCTAGAGAAAAAGGTGGCGGTCTAGTAAACGCTAACCACGATATTTCTATACTTTCTAAGTGTAAAAGAGACCCTGAGTCTAGAAGATACTACACTCCTGAAGGTAATGAGATTGTAGAAACTGCTCAGTTTTTTGTTCTAGTAGTTCTTGAAGGAAAAGCTCCTCAACAAGCAGTTCTTGCATTTACCTCTACTCAACTAGGAGTATCTAGAAAGTGGTTAACGATGTTAAGAATGGCTAGGGTACAAAACTCTAAAGGTGAGTCTGTAGAAGCTCCTATGTTTGCTTATACTTATAGATTAACTACGACTACTCAGTCTAATGATAAAGGTAGTTGGAACGCTTATAGTGTCAACCAAGAAGGAGCTACTGAGATGTCTGTAGCTATGATGGCTAAAGACTTCATGGGTGCTGCTAAATCTGGAGATGTTGCAGTAAAACAAGAACAGCAAAACGATATTGTTAACGACGCTATCTAAGGAGATATTCTATGTCGTTAGCAAAAGAGTTTGCTGTACGCTATGCGGGACTACGTCAAGCGTATGGAACTTTTACAGCTAGCAATGAAACTAGAGAAGATGGAAAGGCAAGTGGTAAAAACATCACTATTTCTAAAGAACTATCTGATAGTGATTTATTAAAGTTATGGGAAGACCATTTGTCTGGTCATCAAAGTGTAGGGATTGTAGCGATAGATGAACACAATAAGTGTGTCTGGGGAGCCATAGACGTTGACGAGTATCAGCTAGATTTAAAAGATTTAGCAATCAAAATAGCCAAGCAAGAATTACCCTTAGTCCTTTGCCGCAGTAAAAGTGGCGGAGCACATATTTATATCTTTTTGACCGAGCCAGTATCGGCTTCCATGCTTCAAAGAAAACTTAGACAGATTGCAGCAGCTATCGGTTATGGTCAAGTAGAGATTTTTCCTAAACAAACAAAACTATTATTAGATAGAGGTGATAGAGGCAGTACATTAAATATGCCTTACTTTGGTGGAGAGAACTCTACCAGATACGCCTATGATAAAAAAGGAGCAGCAATGACTCCTGAAGAATTTTTAAACTATACTAAAGAAATAGAACTAACACCCAACGAATTAGAAAAACTAGAAGCTAGTCCACTAACTGAAACTATGGATTGGTTAGACCAAGCACCTCCATGTATACAGCATTTAGTAGTACAGGGTTTTCCTAAAGGCTCACGTAACTCAGGACTGTTTAATGTAGGAGTTTTCCTAAGGAAGAAGTTTCCTGATGATTGGGAACGCAGATTAGAAGATGTTAATATAAAATTTATGCAACCTCCATTAGGGGCACAAGAAGTATTAACCGTTGCTAAACAGTTACAAAGAAAAGACTACTTTTATAAATGTAATGACCAACCTATAGCGAGTCATTGTAATAGTCCTTTGTGTAGAACTCGTAAGTTTGGCATAGGTGCTAACGGGGGTACACCTTTATTCAGTAACCTTACAAAACAGGATAGCGACCCACCAATATGGTTCTTAGATGTTGAAGGAGGTAGACTAGAGTTAGAGACAGACGACCTGTTAAATCAAAATAGATTTCAACGTAAGTGTATGGATGCTTTGAATAAAATACCACCTAAGGTAAAAGAAAACGTTTGGAATCAGATTATACAGCAGTTGTTAGACGCTATAACAATAGTAGAAGTTCCTAAAGAAAGTTCTACAGAAGGTTATTTTATGGAACTTTTAGAAGCTTTCTGTACAGAAAGACCCGCTAGAGAACGTGATGAACTACTACTACATAAGCCATGGACTAATAGTGGTAAAACATATTTTAGACTTATGGATTTAATGGATTATTTACATAGAAATAATTTTAAAGAATACCAAAGAAACAAGCTAACTTCTAAGTTAAAACAGCTTCATGGAGAGCCGTACTTTTTTAATATTAAGGGCAAAGGCGTAAACGTTTGGTTCATAGAGGAGTTTAAAGCACAGGACGAGCCCCATGACTTACCTGAATTTAACGATAATTTATTATGATAGTTTATATTAAAAAACATTTTAAAAACGCTAATCCTGGAATCGAATATAACCAATGGGACGAGCCCAGAGAAAGAGAGTTCAATGGCTCTATGGTAAAAGGAAGAAAAACAAAAGGCTTCGGCAGTGCTTCTTTTAACTACGCAGGAAAACTCTATGAGCCAACACCATGGACTAAAGCTATGTACGATATAAAACAACAGGCGGAAAGATTAGTATGGAAAGAACTAGGAGTAGATAAACAGTTCACGTTTTGTTTATGTGGTTATTATGGTATCGATGGCAAAGGTATACCTCATCACTCGGACACAGTACCGACACTAGACGACATAGTTGTCTCTATATCTTTAGGTGCACCAAGAGTATTCGTACAAAGAACATATCAGAACGAAGTAAAGAAACACACTAACACTAGTGAAATAGAAACAAAAATAGAAAACTTTGTGATAGACGAAAAACATTACATATTAGAACACGGAGACGTACTGATATTTGATGGTCGTAACCAAATGACTTCTACTCATGCTGTTCCTAGTTTAGAGTCAGCGGGCGAAAGAATCAATCTAACTTTCAGGAGTGGTTTATGACCCTACCAAGCCACACACAAGTTATCCTTGGACCTCCTGGAACAGGAAAGACGAGCACTCTACTTAGTCTTATAGAAGACGAGTTAGAAAGCGGAACACAGCCTGAAAGCATCGGGTTTTTTACCTTTACTAAAAAAGCAGTAACCGAAGGTAAACAAAGAGCTATGGCTAAGTTCAGCATAAGCGACAAAGACTTGCCGTTCTTTAGAACATTACATTCATTAGCGTTTAGACAACTAGGACTAACTAGAGAAAGTGTAGTTAGTAATACCGATATAAAAGATTTAAATGAAAAATTAAACTTACGACTCACTGGTAGAACGACTACAGATGATGGACATTTGTTCGGCATGACACATGACGACCGTTTAGCTTTTATAGAAAATCTTGCTCGTATGCGTAATATACCGTTAGAACAGCAGTGGCATGAAGTAGAGGACGCAGTAGGTTGGTTTGAATTAGAAAGGTTTGCCAGAGGATTACAGTTATTTAAAGAAGATAGGTTGTTAGTTGATTATACAGACATGCTACATAAGTTTCTACACGAAGGAGATGTGCCATCGCTAGACGTTATGTTTGTAGACGAAGCTCAAGACTTGTCTCCTTTACAGTGGGCTGTGGTTCGTAAGGTTGCAGAAAAAGCTAAAAAGATTTATGTAGCAGGAGATGATGACCAAGCCATTTATAAGTGGGCAGGTGCCGATGTTGAATATCTTATAAACAACTCTAAGAATGCTATGGTTTTAAAACAATCATACCGCGTACCGTCGTCTGTTCATGAAGTAGCTAGTCGTTGCATAGGTCAAGTTCGTTCTAGAATACATAAAGAATGGACTCCTAGAAAAGATGAAGGTATTGTTCGTTGGGAGCCTACAATAGAGCTAGTCAATATGGAAAAAGGAGATTGGTTAGTTTTAGCTAGAACAAACTATCTCTTGAATGAGGTCGATGAATATTGTAGAAACGAGGGATGGTTTTTTGAAGTTAAAGGCAGACCAAGTATATCGGAAGCTAAAGTACGAGCCGTGATATATTGGGAACGGTTAAGAAAAGGAGATTCTGTTAGTTTAAACGAGTGTGCAAACATACTAAAATTTGTTAAAGTAGATAAACATAAGAAACTAGATATGTTAGATTCCGATTTAGTAATGCAGTATGAGGACCTCAAAAGCCATTTTCCTGATTTACCTGAAGGCAAGTGGTATGACGTTTTTACTCTACTGAGTCCTAGCGAGATAAGTTACATTAGAGCTATGTTGCGTAGAGGAGAGAAGATAACTAAGCAACCTAGAATACGTTTATCAACCATACACGCCGCTAAAGGCGGTGAAGCTACAAACGTTGTATTACTAACGGACATAACAACAAGAGTGTATAAAAACTATCAACAAAACCCTGATGACGAAAATAGAGTATTTTATGTCGGGGTAACGAGAACAAAAGAAAACCTGTATCTAATAGAGCCAAAATCGCCACGCTGCTATCAGATATAAAAGTTCTTTACTTTGCATATAAAAGTAAAGTATAAAGGTTATTATATATTTTATGTTTAAAGAAAGGAGAAAATATGAACATATTCTATTTTAGTGAAGACCCTGTGGCTTCTGCTAAAGCACAGCCTGACAAGATGTTAGTCAAAATGCCTTTAGAGACTGCACAGATGTTATGCACCGCCCACCGCATATTAGATGGAGACGATTATGCAGATGAAGTTGGCTTATATAAGAAAGCGTACATGAATCACCCATGCACGATATGGGCTAGAGAATGTAGTGGTAACTACTGGTGGCTTTATAAACATTTTTTGGCGTTAGGTAACGAATATTCCTATCGCTATAAACGTAATCATCTTAGTTTAGAAAAACTATCTGATGCGTTGTACGTGATGCCTAAAAACATCACTAGAGGTCTTATGACCGATGTAGCACAGGCTATGCCTGATGAGTACAAAAATGAGGACTCTACTATTGCTTATCGTAATTATGTTATTAATGAAAAACATTACGCTAAGTGGGAGAAGGGTAGAAATAAACCAAGTTGGTGGAGGTAAAATAAAATGTCATCAATAAGAAAGAAACTACTCGTTAATGAAAACGATAGTAAAAATACGAGAATGGATATTGCTAGTGCGGGCGTACTGGCTAACTGGCGACCTGATGAGATAGCTCATATGAGTCGTTTCGATAATATAGCTTCTATGTGTATAGAAGAAGCTAAACGACTAGGCAGACCCCTAGATACTTTTGAAGTAGGTTGTGGTGAGTGTTGGACTCTTAGAAATCTATATAAAGCATATGTTATTAAAAAGTCTGACGTGATTAAATCATACTACGGCTACGATATTGACCCTATGTGCGAGTTAGAGAATCCTTTTTGGTCTAACGCAGGTAATCCGTTAAAAGACTCTACATGGTTTCAAAACTTTAACGGAGAGATAAGGATACAAGATTTGACAGTAGACCCTGTATTTAAACTAGAGGATGAAAGTATTGACTTCTTTTGGACTACCGAAGTTATTGAACATATGGGTAGAGAGTTTATTGCTGCATGGCTAGACGATGCGGCTAGAGTTATGCGACCAAATGCATTAGCTTTTGTCTCTACGCCTAACCACGACGGTTCTAACGACAAGCTTCCTGAAGACCACGTATATGAGTGGGGTTTCCAAGAACTAAAAGAAGAATTAGAAAGGAACTTCGAAATAGTTGACGTCACAGGCACGTTTATACAGCTACCTAATTTAAAGAAAGCTATGAAAAAAGACGCCGAAGGCGAACACGAATGGAACGGTTGGACTCCGAAACAATTTAATAAACTACAAAACAGATATGGTAGACAATTTTTAAGAGTTGTTGCGGCAACATTCTATCCTGAAGTTGCGAATAACTGTTCTTGGGTGTTAAGGAAGAAGTAATGACTGAGTTTCTTGCAGAAGAACTAGACCGTTTTTGCTATTGGCAAACTGAACGCGAAAGTATTAGGGTCAAAAAAGAGGAGTATAACCTTCCTGCCCCATGGACAGATGACCCTATTCTGCGAGAGTTTAAATTCTGTCAAGTTTTCCGAGAAGACGATAGAACGACTAGGTGGTTTAGAACACATATAAGAGACCCTCTAGCCAATAGTTCTGATGTTATTATGGCTACGATTATTTTCCGTTGGTTTAATTTTATACCCACAGGTAGAACGTTAGTAGAGAATGATTTACATAGGAACTGGGAGGGTGATAAAGCTATACAGCTTATAAAAGAACAGCCTAAGTGGGTGACAGGCTCTTATATTATTAAAACGCCGAACGGTATGGATAAAGTAACAGGGGTAGTTGACTGTATTAATAATATCTGGAAGGATAAAGATTGGATAACTAAACGTTTAGAGTACGATAAAAAAGAAGGAACAAGTTCTTTAAAGTCTGCATGGACATTACTTAGGCAATATCCTTATATGGGTCCATTTATGGCGTACGAGGTTGTTACTGATTTAAGGCATACCTATGTGTTAGATGAAGCCGAAGATATTATGACGTGGGCTAATGCAGGTCCAGGAGCTATGAGAGGACTAAATAGATTAACAGGCAGACCGCTTGATTTTTCGCATCGTAGCCACGACTGGAACACAGAAATGCAAGAATTATATCAAATAGTTATACGCAGATTACCTGCACATATTGCAATGCGTAATGATAGAGTGTATGAACTACGTGATATCGAAGGAGGGCTTTGTGAGTTTGATAAGTATTCAAGGATATTTAAAAAAGAAGGACGAACAAGGTCTATATATAAAACTAATAATCTTCCTGAAATAGAAGATTTGATAGATGGAGAAAGTAAGTATGGGAAAAGTGAATGAATATTCTCTAGACCTTTTAGAGAACTACGGAGAAGACGTTGACTGTTATTACACACAGTTTTTAGAGGTAGCTTTCTTTTTGAAAGTTGCGGCTAGTAATGAAATGGCAATAGCGTTCATAAAAAGAAAACTGCCTGTTTTAGCTGAAAGCGAAATAAGTTTTCTTATAAGCGAGATAGTAGGAGCATATCAGGACACACTATGAAAGTAATCCGAGCAAGAAATGTAAATGACGCTTTACTTTTAGGTATTGATTTGTTTAATGACGATACCTCATATAGGGTGCAAGAAAGCCGTAATGGCACGACTTACGAAGCATTAGAACCAGTAACAACTGTTTATAGTAAACCTTGTGAAAGAGTATGTTTACTAAAAGCAAGAGATGCTAATCCTTTCTTTCATTATATAGAAAGTTTATGGATGTTAGCAGGACGTAAAGATTTAAAACCTTTGACCTATTTTGTTAAGTCTATGGAAGATTTTTCAGATGATGGTGAGACGTTATGGGGTGCTTATGGTTGGCGGTGGAAAAGTTATTTCCATAAAAACCAGATAGATATGGTCTATAGAATGTTAAAAGAAAATCCTGAAGATAGAAGGGCAGTATTACAAATGTGGGACGCCAATAAAGACCTTAATAGAAACGGCAAAGACGTACCTTGTAATACGAATATTTATTTTAAGGTTAGAGAAGATAAATTAAATATGACTGTCTGTAACAGGTCTAACGATATGCTATGGGGTGCTTATGGTGCTAACGTAGTACATATGTCAGTATTACAAGAATACCTTGCTGCTCTACTAGATATTGAGGTCGGAACATATAGGCAAGTTAGTGATAGTTTTCATGTATACCTAAATCCTGTTTGGGATAAAGTTAAAGATATTGAAATAGACGTCTATACGTATCAGCATATAAAAAATCCGTATGATACTTTAAATAATTATAAGCATATATTATTGTTTAACGAGCCTGACAGTTTAGAGTGGGATTTATCTAGATTCTTCAATATACATCCAAATGATTTTCCTTCGTATACAGACGGTTGGGCTAACGCAGGAGTCAGCGATATCGCTGTCCCTATGATGTTAGCTTTTGCTTCATATAAAGACAAAAACTATGAATCAGCATACGAACATATAGATAATATAAAAGCTCTTGATTGGAGAATGGCTTGTTTCGAGTGGGTCCGCAAAAGAGACAAGACCATCATTAATAACGCGGACGGAGGACAAAACTTATGAGTAAGTGGGAAAATATGAAAGAGGTAGCCCAAAACGATTTAGAAGCTCTTAAACGAGCTGAGACTTCGTATGGTGACTCTTGGAGACGTCGTGGAGGTGTAGGTGCCTTTATGATGTTGGCACGTAAGTTCGATAGGATAGAACATCAGTCGCAAAAGCACGGATGGGATGTCTTCGAAGCAGGTGAGGTCTATAAAGGCGAAGCAGGTCTATTAGACGACATCAGAGACTTGCGTAGGTATCTTCTATTAGTAGAAGAATATATATTAACAAATACAGATACAGGTTCTGACGTAGAAGAAGCTGATGATGTAAATTACTCTGTCGAGGAAGATAGAGAGGAGGATTATTAATATGGGGTTTTGGTCAAAATTTGTAAAGTTTTTTACTCCACCACCAGTTGTAAAAGTGGATGAAGTAAAGAAAGCTAAAGTTATTAAAGAAGCTGTTGAGGAGGCTACGATAGAACTAGATAAGTTTGAAAAGCCTATCAAATCAGCCCCTACACGTGCTAGAACTAAAAAAGGCAGGTATATAGCTGATGATAAATCTACTCCAGATGTAAACGAAGCTTGGGTTGGCGGTAAAGCACCTAAAAAGAAAACATCTGTAGCTAAGAAAAAGATAACTAAGGCAAAAGCAGGTAAAGTTAAAATTACTACCGATAATATAGGCGAGTAGTGATTTTACAACATACCTTGTTTGAACCTAAAAGTTCTTGGACTACTCCAGATGTTTTTCCTCAGTTTTCTGAGACAGAAACTATCGCAGTAGACCTAGAAACCTATGACCCTTACCTCACGACTTGTGGTCCAGGATGGGCTACAGGTCGGGGTCATGTCGTAGGCATAGGCATAGCGACAAACAACTGGCAAGGTTATTTTCCTATCCGTCACGAGGGTGGTGGTAATCTTGACGAAGGTATGGTATTGCGTTGGCTAACAAATACACTTAGCTCTACAAAAAGAGATGTTATATTTCATAACTCACTCTATGATGTGGGTTGGTTAAGAAGAGAAGGAATTATTGTAAAAGGTAGAATACTAGACACAATAGTTGCTGCTCCTCTAATCAACGAAAACAGATATTCTTACTCACTCGATAATCTCGGTAGTTTTTACTGCGATGAAAAGAAAGATGAGTCTTTATTACAAGATGCAGCTTTGGCTTACGGGGTTAATCCCAAATCAGAGATGTATAAACTCCACGCTAAATATGTTGGACCTTATGGCGAACAAGACGCTGCTCTGACATTGAAGCTTTGGAATAAACTTAAGATAGAGATAGATGAGCAAGGGTTACAAAAAATATTAGAAATGGAGTCTAAGTTAATCCCTCTACTGTTAGAAATGCGATGGAGAGGGGTTAGAGTAGACGAAGAAAAGGCAGAACAAGTAAGTAAAAAGCTCTCTACCGAAGAACAAAAGATACAGGTAGAAATAAAAAGGAAGTACGGCAGTGATGTCAATCTATGGGCTAATGCTTCTCTACAAAACATATTTGAAAAGAATAAGATATGGTTTCCGAGAACAGCAAAAGGCATGGCTAGTTTTCAAAAAGACTGGTTAGAAGGACATGAACATGAACTTCCTCAATTAATTGTTAGGGCTAGAAAGTTAAATAAAGCGAGAACTACGTTTATCGATAAGATGATTATGGAGCACGCTTTTAACGGTAGAATACATGCAGAAGCTCATCCTATGCGTAACGACCGTGGCGGCACTGTCAGTGGTAGGTTTAGCTATAGTAATCCTAATCTACAACAAGTTCCTGCACGTGACCCTGAGATAGGCAATCTGATACGTTCGTTGTTTATTCCAGAAGAAGGTTGTCAGTGGGGTGTATTCGATTATTCTCAACAAGAACCAAGACTTACTGTTCACTATGCTAATCAAATGAAACTAAACGGTGCTGAAAAAGCAGTTGCTCAATACAGAGACGATAACGCAGACTTCCACCAGATAGTTGCAGACATGGCTAATATACCACGTAAACAAGCTAAGACGATTAATCTAGGATTAAGTTACGGAATGGGTAAAGAAAAACTGATTAATGAATTAGGTATCGATGATACGGAAGCTGAGAAACTGTTCCAACAGTATCATGCTAACGTTCCTTTTATTCGTGCTCTACAAGACCAATGTGCAAGAGTGGCAATGGAACGCGGATATATAAAAACATTTGCAGGTAGGCATTGTCGTTTTAATCTGTGGGAAAGCAGATATGAAAGGACTCTACCTTTGCCTATAGAAGAGGCGAAAGAAAAATACGGCGACGACCTTAAAAGGTCATACACTTATAAAGCTCTTAACAGACTAATACAAGGCTCAGCTGCTGACATGACTAAGTTAGCAATGATAGGTCTTTGGGAGGAAGGAATAGTTCCTCACCTACAGGTTCACGATGAAGTTGATATTTCAGTAGAGAACACAGAACAAGCAAACACGATAACAAGAATAATGGAGAATTGTGTTGAACTTGCTGTTCCCCTACTAGTAGACCAGGAATTAGGTAAGTCATGGGGCGAAACAAAGGAAATAAAAAGATGAAAGGTATCTCTCAACAAAAAGCAAAAGAAAACTCCATTAGATACAGAGATATGTATACTGAATGGAATAACTCAAATATTACATTAGAACAATTAGGCAAAGCTAATAATCTTACAAAACAAAGAATGTGGCAAATTATTACACGTTGTAAGTTGGGTGACGGTGATTACTATTATGGTATGCACGTTGCACGTAATAAATGGTCAGAATTCAAACAACTCTACTCGGATGTCAATCAGACAAAAAGAGCCTTCGATGAGTGGTTAAAAGCACGTGAGATTAAATTAATTGAAAATAATCAAAAAGTTGCACCTCATACGGGTTGGGATTGGTAATCGTTAAATTTTTAAGGTTTTCTATAAAATCGACGTTACCAGACGCCACAGGTTAAACGAACGACTAGTAGTTAAGGGCTAAAGTTAAGAAACTTATAAAAGCCCTTAGAACGTCCCAGCTTAGCTTAGCTGGCATGTAGGCTCTTTAAGAGACTCTGTAAAGGCTTTTTACTCTGTGTACTAGTTTACTTTGGCGTTTTTCTCCTTTACCCTATATATATGGCTAAAGTTTTTGAAATAACAGATAAAAAGTACGAACCAGGACATGAACCTTTGGTGTGTATTTCAGTATCTTGCGAAAACGAACTAACAGGTCAACAACGTAAATACTGTAGCGAAGAATGTAGAGTCAAGGTCATGGCAAAAAAAGCCTGTAAAGAAAGAAAAGGTATTTATAAAGACCTTGATGGATGGGCAGGTGGACCAAGAGGATTAAGTAAGGTAGAAAGCTCTATCAAGAAAAACGAAAGTTATGTTTTAGGCGATGGTCGATTCGTAGTAGATGACTATCACGTTGACCCACATATATTTGCTATAGCGGAAGCTAATCACGAACAATACGTTCTTGATAGAAATGAATATGAAGCTAGAGTAGTTATTGACGGTTTAGCAATCTTTCAAGAAGAATATGATAAAAACCATGACGTAAGTTATCAAAAGGAACAATCTAAAAAATATGAAGCTAATTTAACAGAAGACCAAAAAGTAGGTAGAGCTGCTAAGGCAGCAGAATACCAAAAAGAAAATAGAGAAAAGATAAATGCTAAATACAAAGCTAAATACCAAGCTAATCCTGAAAAATATAGAAAAATGCATAGAGATTATTATCACAAGAATAAAGATAAAATTAAAAAGTTTCAAAAAAAATATTATAGAGACAACATCAAAAAACCAGATTTATTTATGTTTGAACAATGGCTAAAGAAAAAAATCTCTGGCTGTTAATAAGAGAAAACTTATCTCAGATACATTTACAACGTATCGAAACAGGTATGACAGGTGCAGGCGTTCCTGATGTTAACGGCTGTGGTAAAGGCAAAGAGTTTTGGATAGAACTAAAAGAAATACACTCAGGTAATCAACTCACTCTACGACCAATGCAAATCTCTTGGTTGGCTAAACGTGCATCACATGGGGGTCAAGTTTTTGTTATGGCTAGAAAAAATGACGAAATCAAACTCTACCATATTGACAGTCTCACCGGAATAAAAGACCTTGTAAAAGAAGGCTACAAATCTGACGCTCTACTAACGCTTACAATCCCTTACGATTGGGACGCTCTTGTTACTGCTTTACTTTCTTAACTTTGGTAACTATAATGACCGTAGTAGTAATTAAGCTACTGTCATTAACTTAGAAAGGAGAAATATATGGCACATCAAGTAGAAACAATGGCTTGGGCAGGTGACAAACCTTGGCACGGATTAGGTGTTGAAGTTGACGCTAACCTTACACCATTGCAAATGCAGGAGGCTGCACAGTTAGACTGGACTGTTAGTAAACGTCCTAGTTATACACTAGACGCCCCCGAATGGAGCGACGATGTTGGTATTATCCAAGCGGAGAATACTTTTCACATCGTTCGTGATTCTGATAATAGAATACTATCTCATTGCGGTAGAGACTACGTCCCTATTCAAAACGAGGACGTGTTCAAATTCTTTAAACGCTTTACGGAAGCTGGTCATATGACCATGGAAACCGCAGGTAGTTTAAAAGATGGCGGAGAAATATGGGGTTTAGCTAAAATCTCAGAAGATTTCGAACTGGCGGGAGACGACCTTATAAAAGGTTATCTTCTTATTAATCAACCGCATATAGTTGGTAGGTCGATGACCATAAAGCTAACGCCTATAAGAGTTGTTTGTAATAACACCCTTACGATGGCATTACAGCAAGGTGGTTCAGCCTCTTTCCGTATGCCTCACGTTAAGGAGTTCGGTGACGACGTTATACAAGCTGCAGAAGAAGCTTTAGGTTTATCTGCGACAGCTATGACTGAGTTTAGAAACAACTCTACTCTACTGTCAAAAGCAAAAGCTAAACACTCAGATGTTCTTGATTATGTTAGTGAAATATATCAGCCAACGATGCTTGCTGAGTATAAGCTAGAAGAACAGCTACGAGCCCAAGGCAAAGCTGTAGGCATACAAGAACCCTTGAAGGACAGAATGAACAAGTTCCCTTCATTAGTAATGGAAGCTTTAGAAGAGAGTCCAGGTGCAAACCTGAAGTCTGCTAGAGGTACGTGGTGGGGTGCACTAAATGCAGTCACCTATGTAGAAGACCATTTACGTGAGTCGCAAACCGAAGGCAATGCTCTACATAGTGCATGGTTCGGTGCAGCAGCCAATCGTAAGAGCAAAGCTTTAGAAATTGCTATACAGAGGGCTGCTTAATGGAAAACCCTAAACAATACAAAATAGACGCTGATGTCTTAGGTATGGTTTGGGAAAGGTTATTCGAGTCAGGCAACGATGAACTGGCTCGATTAATCTCCGATACCATGATAGCACAAGGTTGTCAGGAGTTAGTGGGTGTAAATGACCCATCACTGATATTAATGTTTTGGAAAAATTATCTAGAGGAAAATGACCTAGCTAGTTTTTCTGATGGTAAGCTACATTGAAGCTTATCTTATACTGGTTTACTTTCGCGTTATTCGAAGGCATACTAGAAACTGGTTCTGCCGCAAGGTAGATTTTATTAACAAGAAGAAAGGAGAAAGCAAATGCAAACATCAACTTCTACTACGCCCTCTAAAAGGAGAGCACCAATAGCAACTGTGACTAAAACAACAGCTGCAAAACCACTTAGCAAAGCTAAAGTGACAGCAATACCAAAACCTACGAAAACAGGTAGAGGTTCCGCAAGAACTTTGTATAAGTATAGTGGTAAAGCACCAGAAGGTAAGACACCGCAAATGAATGCGTTGATTGCCACCTGTGTTGAGTGTAAGAAAACTGAACTAGATATATCTGGTTTTACTGCACAAGACTTAGTCGCGTTGGCTGTGAAGAAAGGCACTTTGACTACGGGTCAAGACCCGCTTAGAATCTTTAGGTTCTATGCGAAAAGACTCGTTGACGAAGGCTACTTCGCGAAAGCGTAAATGATACACGGCGAACTTTGGAAAGTTAGAATACTGGATAATAGGTAATACAGTTGGAAGACACCTAACCCCCAGAAGTATCAAAGTGTTGAGTCTCACTATAAAAAGACTCACTTTAATTTTTAGGAGAAAACTATGCAAATAGAAATACAGAAAAAAGACGGCACGACTTTTACAACAAACGTGACTACTCTAGCTAAAGCGATATACCCACACGTAACAGCAGATACATCGTACCATTACTCACTAGAAACAGATTTTATAAACGGCGTTTATGACGCTATCGAACATATGATGGAGGACCAAGATGGATGACCGAGATAAAATAATTCTCGCTTTTGCGTGGTTTCTCTTAGTAGTTTACTTTGCCCTTTATGCAATATAAACTATAGGTATAACTATTAAAGAAAGGAGAAATGTTATGAAAGCGATATTAATTAATTCTTTTGACGAATCTGTGTCAGAAGTAGATTACAACGGTGATTACAAAGAAATATATAATCTTGTAGATTGTAGAACATTTGATGTAGTCCCATTAGACCATACTAACGATATGTATGTAGATGATGAGGGTTTACTTAAAAACCCAAACCGATACTTTAAATATGGTCAACGAACCCTCGCAGGAAAGGGACTAATACTTGCACACAATGATGAAGGTGAAAGCGTAGGAACTACTTTAAGTAGTGCCGAAGTATTCGAAAACGTTGAGTTTTTACCAGAAGGTCATGTAGAAGAACCTTATATGCAATTTTTTGAGATGAGGAGCTAATGACGATTAAAAAACTAATGAGAGATACTGCTAAAATGGTAGACTTTTTCAATACTTTGACTGATAAAGATGTCGAAATGATAGAGTTTATCGATAAAGCTATAGATGAAGAAAAACGTCCTAATTTATCAGTATTTGAAGAAACGTTTTCGCACGATACTAGACCACGTAATGAGCTGTTATCTGATATATCTAGAAAATATATTGATTACTGGCATAAATACAAACCAGGAACTGAAGGTCTAATAAAAACAACCTTATCATGGTACGACCCTCATCACGAGGGCTATCATGAAGTTGGCTCTGATAAGGAGCTCCACTAACCGTGTATTATAATACTGGTTTATTATCGTATGCTGTATTATATAATTTACTTATGTTAAAACTATACAAGAATAACATTTCAAGTCCCGATAAAGGTTTTTATAGTTTATCTTTATTAGGCAAACGTGTGGCTATGAAACGAGCCTTTGTAAAAGCCTTGAAAAACAGGTTAAGGATGAATGAGGTATAAGAACTAAACCGTTAACCTACATAGCCGCACACCTATTTCATAAGAAAGGAGAAATATATGAAAAACCTAGAAGAAAACTTAGTTAAGATAGTTGACTCTATCGAAACTATTATCAAAACACAGCGTAGTGTTCAAGACTTTATGCAAGGACAGTTAGAAGCTAACGAGTTCCTAGCTAAACGCATAAAACAACTAGAAGGCAGAGTTGCTATGGCTGAAAACGATAAAAACGTGATAGATGCTGTTTCTGGTATTATACCAACTCAGGAGGTGTTCAATGCTGAGCCTAAAAGAGATTAAGAAACAAACTCTACCGCATATCAGCGACTTATGTAAGTGGCTCAACCTTACCGATGAGCAAATACTTACAGCGTATGACTGGGTTGTCGAAGTTATGTATGATTTTCACCGAGTTTACGAGCCCTATCAATCTATCAAACGTAGCGACGTAGAATACTTTTTTGAACTATGGTGCGACGATTATTTCGAAGACCCTGCACCTGCAGAGCCTCACGATGAGTGGGGTGCACCCTTACAGGAGGTAAACTAATGGACGAAGAACAAGAATATATAGTTGAAGTAAGTGGAACTTTTCATGTATTTGCTGAATCACAAGAACAGGCTAACGAATACATAGAAGAGCAGTTATATAGAAATAGTGGCTATGTAGAACAGTTATCTGTTTATAGTCCAGACGAGGAGCAAGACTAATGGATAAAACTTTTATACAACAGTTAGAAGACGCTGTCTTAGACATAAAAGATGATTTCGATGATGGAGTTAATGATAGTAAAACGCTATCCTATGCCAGAGGGGCAGCAGATGCATTAGATATGCTAGTTAGACATTTTAAAGAGGTGAACTAATGATTGAAGAACTACTAGACAAATACCATGTAGACGATTTTGATGATTTACTTATTAATATAATTAAACATATGCAAGATGTTAAAAAAGATAGAGAGGTAGAAGATGGCGAATAAATATTACTACGGCAACGGTTTCAACAGCGAGAACTCTGTTGCAATTATTTGGGATATTCAAGATGTTAGATACCAATTAGAAATACTAAATAAGGATATGCCCGAGAAGGTTGACTTAGAACTTACTGATGATGACTGTATGGACGTTCTACAAAGAGTTGTAGATAACCATGATGCTAATTTTGGCATATGTTGGGAAAACCTATATCAAGGTATTCGGTATTGTTTTGAAGATGAAATTAACGAACTAAAGGAGGCAAACGATAAGGAGATAATTCCTGGGATTGGAATTGATTATTATTGGGGAGATGAATTAAACGACAAAACTAAGGAGCAAGACTAATGGCTATAGACAGAACTAAAATACCACCGCATTTACGTCATTTATCCGAGTGGCGATTACGTGCATTATTTTATTTATTTAGAGGACAAATATGAGCGAATACGAAGTAACAATAGTGTTGAAATTCGATAGGTTTCCATCGGGCAAAGATATCGATGACGCAATAAAAGACTTATCGGAAAATAGAGGAGTTGTAGCAAAAATACAAGAGGTGAACAATGACGAGAAAAAATAGATTAGAAGAAGTATCTAGGGTAGAACATTGGGGAGAGGAACGTGGTTTGTTGATGGAGGAAGGCACATCAAACCCAGAGGTGCACCAACAAGAACGTTATTTATATAATGATAAATCTAATTCACAGATGTTAAAACTTATGGAGGAGGTCGGTGAGACAGCTAAAGCACTAGCCTATAATGACGCAGACGGTTTGAAAGACGGCATAGGTGATTGTGTAGTAGTCTTGATTATATTAGCAGCACAGAATGGTTTGACTCTAGAAGAGTGTATGGACGCCGCATGGGACGAGATAAAAGACCGCACTGGTAAACTCGAAGATGGTTTATTCAAAAAGGATGGCGACTTCGATAACTAGGTTACATTCCCTTTGTTCTTTTTTATACTATAAGGGTAAGTTAATCAAACTATTAGAAAGGAGAAATATATGACTTGTAATTTATGCAACGAACGAATACCTGAGGGCAGATTGTCCTTAGGTTATGTGACTTGTTTGGTATGTGGAGAAGCCGCAGCCAACGAGTTAGCGGAGACCCGCAAAAAGCAAAGTGCACCTGCTTACAATAAAGGTGCATACCAATATATAACTATTAATGATACTAAGAGTATCGGGAGGTAACTATGAATAATGTTACGAATTTAGATGACCGCAAATGTAGTATTTGCGAAGGGCATATCCAGCCGCTGAGAAATGACAGCGGTGAGGTTGTGTGGGAAGGCGGCAACAATGCTTTACCAGTGCACGACGGTAGGTGTTGTGATAATTGTAATATGACTGTTGTGATACCTGCACGTATTGCAACGATGGAGGGGTAATATGTCTAGAGAACAAATAACTAATAACCGCGAATATTATTTCGAAATACTCGATACTATGCAAGAAATGGGTAGTGTGAATATGTTCGGAGCACCCGCAGAACTTACAAAACATTTCGATGTTCCGAGACGCGAGGCTGTTGATATAGTCGGCGAGTGGATGAAATCGAAAGTGGTAAATAAAGAGAAATCCATCACCCCCTAAATTTACTCCTCGATGGGTTGTTCTTTGACCCCGCTTCGGCGGGGTTTTTTATTGCCCTATTATTCTATGTGTATTGTTATCTGGTAAAATAAAAAAGTTTTTGAAAAAAGTTCTCTACATTGGCTAATATCACTAATATACTAATAGAATCAAGCTACAAGGCTCTTGGTTAGAGGATTGTTAGTAATAGCAAAAGTAATAGATTTCTATTAGTCTATTACAAATGAGTGGTAAGATACCTAGAGGGCATGAGAAAAAGTTTATAATATGATAAATATATAATATTATTGTAATATCATTTGCTAAGTCTAGGAGACACAATGAAACAGCTAACATACACCTCATTAGTTCCGACAGAAGATGGTAAAGCCTATGTTGATGACAAGGGTAAGATATGGCAACCGCTCAACTCAAAACAAAAACTATTTTGTAAAGAGTATTTGAAAGGTCAAACAGCTACAGAAGCAGCGATTAAAGCAGGGTATACAAAGGACAGGAAGGGTGCTAAGACACAGGGAAGTGTTTTACTAAATCATAACCCAGTTGTACGAAACTACCTCATCGACTTGGAAATCGCAGCCTCAGAGAGGGACGCAGTTTCTCTAGAGAATCATTTGTCAACTCTGCACGACCTACGAGAAGAGGCAAAAGACCAAGGTCAGATATCCGCAGCCATCACAGCCGAGGTTCATCGAGGGAAGGCGGGCGGACTCTACATTGATAGACGAGAGATACTAACCGCGAAAATCGATATGATGTCCAAAGACGACATACTCACTCGACTCGAACAGCTAATCAACAAGCGAGCAAGCGAGTCTAACGTGATTGACGGAGACTTTTCAGCTAAAGATTGATTGAGTCCAATCGCTCTACTCTACTCTATCACTCTACTCTACTCTACTCTACTCTATCCACTGAATGCAATCCCTTACCCGTACCCTGTTCTCTTCTTCAGTTCGTCTTTTCGTCTCTTCATTAGTTATCCTTTGTTATTCACCTCTTATTAGTGCATAAAATAAAAGTAAATTAGTTTCTTTAAATGGTATACATTCGCAAAGTAAAGCAGTATGATATGTTTATGTTCGACACTAAAGTCGGGCGGTTTTTCAAGAAAGGAGAAATTATGAAAAACAAAACTATAGAAAAGACATCTAAAATCACTGGATTTAAGGTGCAAGGTAATGGCAGAAGATTCGACAAGACTTCAGTCATTAAATTACATACTGTGACTAATGCTAACAAGCTGCCACATCAAGCACAGTGCATCATCGCTGCACTTGCTACTGCTGAGAATAACAGTCTGACTGTTGAGCAGTTAATTGGTACTGACGCATCTGGTCTTAACTCTGCATTAGATAATGTTGCTGAGTTCAACACAGTTCAGACTCCAGCAAAAATCTGGCAGTTCTACAAGAACAGACTAATCAAGTCTGAGTTCATTTCAGTCGAGTAATCTCGACTGACTTCTGAGCCCACTGATTCCAGTGGGCTTTTCTTTGCTTGTAAGTCTCTCTTGCTCTGCTGTTCGCGGACTCTACTCCGCTCCCTTATTCTCGAAATCAGACCCCCATTCCCCCCTTTTTCGTGTGCTCGCGGGTCCCACCCGCTCGCCCCTGGACTTGCATCCGCTTTTGCATGTAGTTTTCAAATAAGTCCCTAGTCAAAAATATTTTGCGAAAAAATTTTTTTCGAATATACTTTTGTGATGGGATATAAAATAAGTATGATTCTGGGAGTCCTATTGGTAGCTTCTTTGGCAGGTTCGAAATACCTGTTCGACCAATTATCTCAGGCTAAAGCTAATCAAATGCTTTTAGAAGGTAAAATAACCGAGCAAAATGATTCAATCAAACAATATCTAGCTAAACAAGAACAACTATCCGCGGACCTTGGTAAGTTGGAAGCTCAAAAACAAGACGCTCTCCGTGAAGTCAATAAATTAAGACAAACATTTGCTAAGCATGATTTAGATAACCTTGCGTTAAATAAACCAGGATTAATAGAAAAGATTGTTAATAAAGGCAGTAAACAAGTCATGGATGACTTAGTAGAGTTGACTTCAGTCAAGGAGGAATCACCCCCTAATGAATAAATCCTTCTATCTATCTCTACTAAGCTCATTCTTCGTTATAACAAGCTGTTCTTTGTTACCAACTAAACCTGTTGAAGTAAATACTATTGCGTTACCTGCACCTATGTACCACCCACCACTACCCATGGAAATACAAGCCGTTGGTGTCGAATGGAAAGTTCTTACCCCAGAAATCATGGAAGAATATCTAAAGTTAGTACAAGAAGGTAAAGCTCCCGCGGTTGCGTATTATGCGTTAACTACGCCTCAGTATGAAAACTTATCGATGAACATGGCAGAAATAACTAGATATACTAAAGATATCCTGTCTATAGTTGAATACTATAGGGAATACGATGAGAAAGAATAGACAATGGCACGGCGGCAAGGGAAGTAGACAACGACCCACGGACCGCGAAAAGTTCAATACTAACTTCGATAAAATATTCAAAGACCGCAAGGCTAAAGAAAAACAATCCGCGAACCAAGAACTCCACTCATAACTTTTTCTCCTTTACTTTATTTTCAGCGTTTGCTTTGTAAATAGATACTAGTTGGCATATACTTGGGAAATGGCACAGCCTACTGGAACAATATCACCTACCCCTCCGTCAACCTCACCATTGATGGATAGAATTTATAATTATATAAACCAACCATTAAATACTGAAGACCCTATACAAAATCTTGTATCAGGCGTAGCCGAGTTTATTCCAGGAATATCTACCGAACTAGCTAGACGTAGAGGAGATACTATGGGTGAAGCGTTATCTTATTTAGACTATCTGGGAGCAGGGGGTGCAAAACTAGCTTTAAGTCCTTTTTTAATAGCTAGACGAAAAGAAATACAACAAACTCTTAAGACTTTTGACGAAGACCCAATATTAAAGGGTAATGAAACTGTTAGAGATTCTCTTAAGAAAGAACTAGACCAAATCAATAAAACAGAAGCAGAAGAATTAAGAATAAAACAACAGTATGATGAGTTTGTAAAAGACCCTACAAAGTTTGGTAAAAAACAACCTACAAAAGAAATAGCAGATTCCACAAAGAAAACAGGCAGAAAGCCTATGTCTGTTGATGAAATAGCTACACAAATTCGCAGGAACGAAGAAGCAGGAACACCGTTCATGTTTCGCGGTGAAAGAGGAATAGCTTCGTTATCTAATAAACCCACATATTTAGCCGCTGATGCACTAGACCCCAGATTGCCCGAGTTTAGTAAAAAAAGTCTTAAAATCTTACAGCCTAAATTTAACAAAGTTTTAGATGTTGATAATATGCCGTCTGATATAGACCAGTTATTAACTAACCGAGAAATGTATCGAAGTAGACCAAGTCGTGTAGGCGGCGAAAATCAAATGGATTTCGATATAGATAGAATTAGAGGCAATATAAAAGATAGTGTAAATAAAACTCCGTCTTCGATTAATAAAGAAACAACTGATTTCTTTCAAAAAGAAGGCTACGATGCTTTGCGTTTTCCACCTAGAAGATTTAAGGGCGAGGGAGATACCTATATCTCATTAGACCCTTTAAATAATTTATCAGAGTTTGAAAACGTTTCACCCGATGTGATACAAGACTTAATAAGAGAACTTGCTAGAAACCAAATGAAATAAATGACATCTAACGCAGATAAGCTAAAAGCTTTAAAAAACATAGACCTTGCGTATTTGAATAAATCTGAAGCTAAAGAGTTTACAGTTTTATTAGAAGAATTACAAAAACGTGAATTCCAAGAAAAAGCCACAAGTACCTTTATGGATTTTGTAAAATCTATTTGGTCTGAATTTATTAACGGCGACCATCACGTAAAAATGGCAAAAGCTTTTGACGATATTGCCAGTGGTAAATTAAAACGTTTAATTATCAATATGCCGCCTAGACATACAAAATCTGAGTTTGCGTCACATTTGTTTCCTGCTTACCTTTTAGGTAAAAATCCTAAATTAAAAATTATAGAAGCAACCCACACCGCTGACCTTGCAGTTAACTTTGGTAGAAAAGTTAGGGATTTAATTGATGGTGACGAATACAAAGAACTGTTTCCAGACACAGAACTAAAAGCAGACAGCCGTTCTGCTGGTAAATGGTTAACAAATAAAGGCGGCGAATATTACGCAGCAGGTATTGGCGGTGCACTAGCGGGTAGAGGTGCGGATTTATTTATTATTGATGACCCGCATTCTGAACAAGACGCTATGTCTGATAAAGCAATGGATGAAGCTTACGAATGGTTTATGGCGGGTCCACGTCAAAGGTTACAACCCGGAGGTGCAATCGTTATAGTTATGACCCGTTGGAATAAAAAAGACCTAACAGGAAGATTAACTAGGAAAATGGCACAAGATGAAGGTTCCGACCAATGGGAAATAATAGAGTTCCCTGCGATACTGCCTAGTGGAAAACCCCTTTGGAAAGAATTTTGGGAATTAAAAGAACTTGAAAGTATAAAAGCTTCTGTTAGTCCATCTAAATGGGCGGCACAATATATGCAAAGACCCACAGGTGAAGGTATTTCGATTATACCTAAAGATTGGTTTAATGTTTGGGAAGAAAACACACCGCCGAAATGCGATTATATTATTCAAAGTTATGATACAGCATTTTTAAAATCAGAAAGAGCTGACTTCACTGCTATAACAACGTGGGGAGTTTGGTACCCTGAAGGAAAAATAGGTGAAGAACATTATCCAGGAAACGAAGCACACTTAATTTTAATAGATTGTATTAAAGAAAGATTTGATTTTCCTGAATTAAAAAACGAAGCGTTACGCTTGTATGATTATTGGGAACCCGACACAGTAATTATTGAAGCCAAAGCCAGTGGCATTCCATTAGTACAAGAATTACGTAGAGTAGGTATTCCTGTAAACACTTTTAGTCCCGGAAAAGGACAAGATAAAATTGCAAGGTTAAATTCAGTGTCTCCTATTTTTCAAGACGGACGCGTTTGGGTACCTGATAATAGATTTGGCGAAGAACTTATGGAAGAAGTTTCTGACTTTCCCGGAGGCGAAAATGATGACCTCGTTGACGCTACAACATTAGCATTAGCAAGGTTTAGAGAAGGTGGTTTCTTACAATTAAGTAGTGATTATTTTGAGGAAGAAAGTTATTATGAAGGCGAAAGGGTTTATTATTAATCAAAATCATACTATGATTTATCAACATGGCTATTGAAAAACAAGCAATCTCCGCAGTTCCTGATAATTCTGAAGCTATAGAGCTCGAAATTATGGAACAGCCTGAAGAAGAAACTGAACTTTTTGTACAATCAGACGGTTCAATAATCCGAGGCAGCGACATGCCAGACGAAACTGTTTCAAAGTTTGGTGAAAACTTAGCAGACACTTTAGATGAACGGGAACTAAACACTATAGCTACAGAATTAGTTAGTTCTTACGAAGATGATTTAGATTCTAGAAACGATTGGTTTCAAACATATACAGAAGGACTGGATTTATTAGGAATAAATTCTACTTCTAGGTCACAACCTTTTGTCGGAGCTTCAGGAGTTCATCACCCAATACTTGCAGAAGCTGTAACTCAGTTTCAAGCACAAGCTTATAAAGAAATGCTGCCGGCAGGTGGACCTGTTGATACAGAAGTTTTAGGAATGACCGATAACGCTAAGCTAGAAAAAGCAAATCGTGTTAAAAATTTCATGAATTATCAAATAACATACAAAATGGAAGAGTATGACCCAGAAATGGACCAGCTTTTATTTTATTTACCGTTATCTGGTTCAGCATTTAAAAAAGTTTACTATGACCCCGCTGTTGGACGTGCTGTCGCACGTTTTGTTAAGTCAGAAGATTTAGTTGTTCCGTATTATGCGGTAGATTTATTAACTTCTCCTAGAATTACTCACGTGATTCATATGAATGAGAACGAATTACGTAAATTACAGCTGTCTGGTTTTTATAAAGACATGGATATGGCGGCTCCGGGAAGTTCTGCTGAAACAACAGAAGTCGATGACAAAATAGAGGAGCTTCAAGGACTAAGTAGAACAGTTAGTGACGAAGAATACACACTTTTAGAGATGCATGTTGACTTAGATTTAGATGGATATCAGGATTTAGACGAAAATGGCGAAGAAACAGGCTTAGCACTACCATATATCGTCACAATTTGCAAAGATAACAACAAAATTCTTTCAATTAGACCAAATTATAGCGAAAAAGACCCAATGCGTAAGAAAATTGAACATTTTACGCATTATAAGTTCCTTCCAGGACTAGGTTTTTACGGTTTTGGCTTAATTCACATGATTGGCGGCTTAACTAAGTCAGTTACAGCAATTTTACGCCAATTAATAGACGCAGGGACACTTTCTAACCTTCCAGCAGGGTTTAAATCACGTGGATTAAATATTCAACGTCATGATGACCCGTTACAACCCGGAGAATGGAGAGATGTTGACGCTCCTGGGGGAAGATTACAAGATGCTTTTCTTCCGTTGCCTTATAAAGAACCAAGCGGTACTTTAGCTACGCTATTAGGAGCATTAGTAGATTCCGGTAAAAGATTTGCGGCTACAGTAGAAAATCCAACAGGCGATGGTAACTCCGAAGCCCCTGTAGGAACAACAGTAGCACTTATGGAAAAAGGACAAAGAGTTATGTCTGCAATCCATAAAAGATTACATTACGCACAGAGAACCGAGTTTAAAATACTGAAAAGAGTATTTAGCGAGTTTTTACCTCCAGAATACCCTTATCAAGTACAAGGTGCGTCTGAAAACGTATTTAAACAAGATTTCGATAATTCTGTAGATGTTATACCTGTAAGCGACCCTAATATCTTTAGCATGACACAAAGAATTACTTTAGCTCAAACACAGCTACAAATGGCACAAGCGGCACCTCAGTTACATGATTTACGTGAATCTTATAGAAAAATGTATTTAGCTTTAAATATTAAAGATATCGATGCTTTATTGCCTCCTGAGGAGGAAGTACCTCCAAGAGACCCAATAAGCGACCAACAAGCAGCTATGACAGGGAATCCTATAAAAGCGTACCCTTTCCAAAACCACGAAGCGTATATTGGAGCTCATAGTGCATTTATGCAAAATCCCATGGTTCAACAAAACCCTATCGCTACACAAGCAATAGGTGCGAATATACAAGAACACCAATCTATGTTATATAGACAACAAATAGAACAAGCAATGGGTCAACCATTACCTCCGTTAGACCAACCTATGCCGCCTGAAATGATGAACGAAATAGCTATGATGGCAGCACAAGCAACACAACAAGTTACAGGTCAAGCACAAGCTATGGCACAAGCACAAGCAGCAGCACAACAAAACCCGCAAATGGAAATGTTCCAGCAGCAATTACAATTAGAAAAAGAACAACTTATGCAGAAGTCAGAAGATGATGCAAGAGACGCACAACTTGCAGCTATGAAAACAGAACTAGACGCACAAATCAAACGTGAAAAAATAGAAGCTGATTTAAAAGTACAAGATACTAAATCTGCTATAGAATTGCAAGAATTAGAGCTAAAAGCAAAAGCTGATGCTGATAAGAACTATAATGAACTGGTAAAAACAGTTAGAGATAGTAGACAATAAAAACGGAGAAAATTATGCATAAAAATAGAGATTACCCGTCGCCTTCTAAAAAGGTGAACAGGGCTGCTCCTAGTGAGCCTAAAATGGTAGATAATACTAAAACACAAACCGTTGCTGCTGGCGAAGTAAATACAGACGCAAAAGGCAATGTTGTTGGTAAAGAGTCTAAAGTAAAGGCTGCTTACGGACAAACTAAAGGACTTCTTTGGTATAACTACATTAAATAAATGGATTATATCTTAGCTACGGAGCATTTGCTTCGTAAATATCGTGAGAGAAAAGAAGCTCTCACGCAAACACTAGCTTCTGGAAGTATTGAAGATTTTAATCAGTACCAAAGGATAGTTGGTGAAATAGCAGGTTTGAATTTCGCTGAACAGGAAATTCAAACTTTACATTCTAATATGGAGGATGCAAATGACTAGTAAAGTCGAAACAAAAACTGTTCCAGACCGAGTATTAAGAGATTTTGGAAGTGATAAGCCTAAAGATGTGAATCTTGACGAGCCTACAATCACTCCTGAAAACTTAGAAGCTCATGCGGAATCGCTACCACGTCCAACGGGGTATCGTATTTTAATATTACCTTTCACACAATCAACAGTGACTAAAGGTGGCATACATTTAGCTAAAGCAACGGTAGACAAGGAAAGACTTGCAACTGTTGTAGGTTATGTTGTTGCCATGGGAGCTGATGCTTATAGTGACCCACATAAGTTCCCTGATGGAGCTTGGTGTAAAGAAGGTGATTGGGTAATCTTCGGTAGATATGCTGGGGCTCGTTTTCAAATAGAAGGTGGCGACATGCGTCTTTTAAATGATGATGAGATTTTAGCTACTATTGGTGACCCCGAAGCAATTTTATCATAACAATCTTGAGGAGGACTCATGCAAAATAACGAAGCAGAAAAAGTAGAATTAGAACTAGAACTTCCCGAAGGGGAAGTAGACATACATGCAGCAGACGTTGACGATTCGATTAAAGACGAAGCAGTTGAAGAACCTGTTGTAGAACAAACTCAAACAAAAGACGAGTTAGACGAGATTAGTGATTCAGTACAAAAACGTATTGATAAACTAACTTATAAAATGCGGGAGGCAGAAAGACAGAGAGATGAAGCTGTTAATTATGCTCAAAGCGTTAATCATACAGCAACAACTTTAAAAGAAAAGTTAAAGAACTCAGACTCTTCCCTTTTCAAAGAGTATGATAATAGGGTACAATCAGAAATTGAAAGAGCCAAAACCGCTTTAAGGGAGGCTCAGGATGCAGGAGACGGGGAAGCAGTTGCAAACGCAACTGAAAAACTTTCTAGAGTAAGTGCAGAAGCAGAAAATCTCAGAAGATTATCTGCACAACAACAACTTAGAGAGAAAAACGAACCTCAAGAAGTTGCAGTAGAGCCTTATCAACCTACTTTACAGCCACAAGCTGTAGGACCTGACCCTAAAGCAGAGGAATGGGCTAAACAGAACACATGGTTCGGAGATGACCAAGCAATGACATTTGCAGCTTTTGGAATACATAAAGAATTAGTTGAAGGGGGAATAGACCCTACTTCTGATGCTTATTATACTGAAGTTGATAAACGTATGGCTGATACATTTCCACACAAATTTTCTAACGAGCAATCTGCCCCCGTGCAACAGGTTGCTGCTTCCAGCAGAGGTGCTGGTGGTAAAAAATCATCACGCAAAATAAAGTTGACACCAAGTCAAGTAGCAATAGCTAAAAGACTAAATGTGCCGCTAGAAGAATATGCTAAGCATATCGAAGGAGTATAAAATGACCGAAGATAATAAAACAACAGAAGTCAGAACTGACCGTAACTCACGGTCTGCAGAGACACGAGCCTCTCAAACTCGCAGAACGCCTTGGAAACCCCCGTCAATGTTAGACGCACCTGAAGCACCTCCTGGATATCAATTCAGGTGGATTCGTGAAGCTACTAGAGGACAAGATGATAAATCTAATATGTCTAAACGTGTTAGAGAGGGATATGAACCTGTGAGAGCAGAAGATTATCCTGATTTCGAAGCTCCTACAATAGATAGCGGAAGCAATACAGGAATAATTGGGGTCGGAGGTTTAATCCTCGCTAAAGTTCCCGTCGAAACCGCACAAGAACGTACAGAGTATTTTCAAGACCAAGCAAAATCTGCTATGGACGGTGTAGACCACTCCTTTATGCGAGAAAGCGATGCTAGAATGCCGATAAAAGATAGTGATATCCAAAGGTCCTCTAAAGTCGCGTTTGGTAGCAAGCCTACCAACAAAGGAGATTAATAATAACAATGTATATAAGCAAAGGAGATTATCATGGCTAATACAAATAAACCAGATGGTTTTACTCCAGCATATCATATGTACGGTGGTGTTATTCGTCCTGCTAAAATGAGAATCGCAAGTGCAACTAACGCATCAATCTTTTCAGGTGATGTTGTTAATTTATCTAGTGGTTATGTCATTCAAGGCACGGCGACAGGCACTCCTGTAGGTGTGTTTTATGGAGTATTCTATACAGCTACTGACGGTACTCCAACTTTTTCGAAAGTTTGGAATGCTGACACGGCTACTCTTGGCGGAGCAGATGCAGAAGCTCTCGTTTATAATGACCCTGCGGTCGTTTACGAGGCTCAATTTACAGCGGGTACCCCTGCCGTAAGTTTCATCGGCTCTAAATACACTCTTTCTACTACTGCTGGTTCAACAGTAAATGGTAGGTCTAAAGAGGGTGTGACTGCAACAACATCAAGTGGTGTAGCGTTATGTGTTGGATTCGCTTCGCAACCAAGCAATGAAATAGGTGCTTATGCGAGAGGACTCTTTACATTCCCTACTAACACGTTTGCTGTATAATCTAAGGAGAATAAATAATGGCAATTAATAGAGCCCAACTAGTCAAAGAACTAGTACCAGGACTCCATGCTCTCTTTGGATTAGAGTATGAGAGATATAACAACGAACACGAAGACATCTTCGACACCGAAAGTTCTGAAAGAGCATTCGAGGAAGAAGTAATGTTAAGTGGGTTTGGTGAAGCACCGACTAAGGGAGAAGGAGCAGCAGTCGTTTACGATACAGCTCAAGAATCTTGGACATCACGTTTCACACACGAAACTGTAGCATTAGCATTTGCGTTGACAGAAGAAGCTATCGAAGATAACCTCTACGATACACTATCTTCAAGATACACAAGAGCTTTAGCTAGGTCAATGCAAACAACTAAACAAGTGAAAGCTGCGAACATTTTAAATAATGCCTTCAGTAGTTCATATGTTGGTGGTGACGGCGTAGAATTATGTTCTACTGCTCATCCGACTGTTGCTAATGTTGACTTAAGAAATGAGCTAAGTGTTGCGGCTGACTTAAATGAGACTTCTCTTGAACAAGCGTTGATTGACATCGCTGACTTCAAAGACGAAAGAAATCTTAAAGTTAATGCACAGGCGAAAAAATTAATTATTCCGCCTGCTCTACAATTCGTAGCAGATAGACTGATGGAAACTCCGGGAAGAGTTAGTACGTCAGATAATGATATTAATGCAATTAGAAATATGGGAATGGTCTCAGAAGGCTACGTTGTAAATCATTATCTAACAGATACTGATGCTTTCTTTATCAAAACTGACGTACCTAACGGATTAAAACATTTCGTTAGAACTCCTGTATCAACTAGTATGGAAGGCGACTTCGAAACTGGTAATGTAAGATACAAAGCTAGAGAACGTTACAGCTTTGGTTGGAGTGACTGGAGAGGTATTTTCGGTTCACCCGGAGCATAACTCACTTTCGTGAAAAAATTAAGGGAGCTTCGGCTCCCTTTCTTTTTTGATTTTAATGATGTATCATGACAAGAGTTCTAGGATTAATACAAACAATCTATCGACTGACCTAGCAGACAAGCCAAGACGATAGAGGTTATTAAGGAGACTTAATATGGCAAAATCAACATTTTCAGGTCCTGTAAAATCATTAGCAGGATTCATCGCAGCAGGTAATGCTAACGTCGTTAGTTTAACTGCAGACACAAGTATCACAGTAGCAGACCATGCAGGTAAAGTTCTTGTATGTAATGACGCAGACGGTAAATTTACTTTACCAACTATCGTCTCAACTGCCCCAGGAAGTAACGACGACCCAAATCAAACAAATAACTTAGGTGCTACATTTACTTTTATAGTAGTTACAGCAGCAACAGATATGGACATCTTAACTGATGGAACTGATAAATTTGTGGGTGGGTTATATACTGGTGTTACTAATGCAACAGGTAAAACATTTATTTCAGGTGCATCTAACGATGTTATCACAATGAACGGGTCAACTAAAGGTGGATTAGCAGGTAGTATTGTTAAATGTACAGCAATGGCTACTGCTAAATATGCTGTAGAAGGTATTATTTTAGGTTCAGGAACTTTAGTTACTCCATTCGCTGACGCTTAATAGGAGCTTAATATGAGTTCATCCGATGTAAAAGCAACTAAGGCTTTAACAGCTACAGGGCAACTACAAGGGTTCATAGGCACTGGTGCAGGTACTGCAACCAATTTAGGTCCAGTAAGAATTCAATCTGTACAGGCACAAGCAAGTGCAGCAGATGGTTCTATAAAAATCTACGATGGAACTAGTGCTAGCGGAACTAAACTTTTAATAGAGTTTAAATTTGGTTCAGCAGCAAATGAATCTTTTGACCACTATCTACCTAATGATGGAGTTAAGTTCAATACAGGAGCCTATGTCGTATTAGATAATTGCGACTTTTTTGTAGCTTACTACACTTAATATGGCAACTTCAGGAACTCGTGCATTTAGTTTAGATGTAGCGACCGCAATCGAAGAAGCGTACGAACTTGCAGGACTGGAAGCTCGTACGTCTTATGATGCAGTAACTGCAAGACGTTCTTTAAATATTATGTTTGCTGACTGGTCAAACAGAGGCATTCAAATGTGGGAAGTTTCTAAAGCAGAGCTTACCCTAACAAAAGGAACTAACGAGTACACCCTTAATTCTTTCGATATAGACATCTTAGACGCTTATATTGAAAGAACAGAAAACAACACTGTTACTGATTACGTTTTAGACAGAGTAGATAGAAACGAATACATCAATATTCCAAATAAGTCTACTGAAGCAAGGTCAACCGAGTTTTGGCTAGAACGATTAAAAGAACCTGTTCTTCATCTTTATCCAACGCCCGAGAACTCAACTGACAAACTCGTTTACTATGTTTGGCGTAGAATACAAGACAATACAGCACAAGTTAATGACATTGATATACCAAGCAGATTTATGCCTTGTGTAGTTTCTGGATTAGCCTACTATTTATGTTTAAAAAAGAACGTACAAAAATTAGCCATAATGAAAGAACAGTACGAACAAGATTTAGCTAACGCTATACGATATGATGAAGACCGTTCGCCTTTAAGACTTGTTCCTAAACATGAGTATATCTAATGGCATACGCTTCTGGTAAATACGCTTATTTTATATGCGATACTTGCGGATTTAGATATCCGTATAAGGACGCTAGAGGTAATTGGGAAAATTTTAAAACGTGTAGAGAATGTTATGAACCCAAACACCCTCAATTAGACCCTCCAAGTATTTCAGCAGATGCAGAAGTTCTTTGGAAACCTCGTCCTGACGTTTCTTTACCTCAAAGTCAATTAGGAGTTATAATTACTACAAACGCAGGTAGTGGCATGACTTTTAAATCAGACCCAATAGGAACAGCTTTTGATGGAATAGGAGCAACTAGTACCTTAGGAAGTGTAACGGTGAGTATAACATAATGGCAGGATTTACATACAGCGGCTTAAAAACAGCAATACAGAATTATTTAGATAATACTGAGACTACGTTTGTAAACACATTAGATACTTTTATACAAACTGCAGAAGAACGTATTTTAAAATCAGTACAACTACCCACTTTTCGTAAAAATGTTGATGGAGTAGTAACTACAGGAAACACTTATCTCACTAAACCTACGGATTTTTTGTCGCCGTTTAGTTTAGCACTAATAGATGGAAACGGTAACTATAGTTATTTATTACTAAAACACGTTTCCTGGATTAGGGATTACACACCGCTACCGACAACAACTGGCGAACCTCTTTACTATGCTCAGTTCGATGACGATAGTTTTATTATAGCTCCGACTCCCGACGTAGATTACTCGGTAGAGCTACATTATAATTATCGACCAAACTCTTTAACAACGGTAGGAGATGACAATCAGACATGGTTATCTGATAATGCTCCTAATGCTATGCTCTATGGTTCTTTAGTGGAAGGTGCAGTATTTATGAAAGCTGACCCGAATACAATAGGTCTATACGAACAAAAATATCAAGAATCATTAGCAATGCTTAAATTGTTAGGCGAGTTTAAAGACGTAAGAGATGAGGCTAGAAACGACCAAATAAAATTAATGCCACAAGGAACAATGAATGTTTAGTGTAGATACAGAAACAACAATGGGACAGGTAACTGTTCAAACAACGAACAATAAAGGTTTAAGTCCAGAATATTGGACAGACAGAATAATGGAACGACTAATTGCTGTTAGTGATAATGCAGACCCTATGGTAAAAGCACAGGCGGATGCATTTAAACAAAATATACAAGCAGTTGTTTTGTTATACATGAAACAGGCTATTTCTAGCGATAGAGCAACAGTAGCAGGTTTGTTAGAAAAACAAGGTCATAAAGATATGGCTGAAATAATAAGGAGGCTGTAATGGCAATATCACAAGCAATGTGTACGTCTTTCAAAAAAGAACTCATGGAAGGAGTACATAATTTTAAAAACTCGGGCGGTAATACATTTAATTTAGCACTTTACACAAGTAGTGCTTCTTTAGGTGCGGCAACTACTGCATACACAACAAGTAACGAAGTAAGTGGAACAAACTACACTGCGAAAGGAGCTTCATTAACTAGAGTAGACCCAACAACATCAGGAACCACTGCGTTTACTGATTTTGCTGATTTAACTTTTAGTTCAGCAACAGTTACTGCAAACGGAGCAATGATTTTTAATGATAGTGCTTCAGGAGACCCTGCTGTCGCTATTTTAGCATTTGGAGGAGATAAAACATCAACTAATGGTGATTTTACTATTCAATTCCCTGCAGCAGATGCTTCAAACGCTATTATAAGAATATCTTAATAGCCTATGGCTAGTGTAACAGGTTGGGGCAGAGCTACTTGGGGCGAAGGTTCCTGGAATAAGGCTGCACCCATAGTATTGACAGGACTTGCTGGAACTTCCGCATTAGGAAGTGAGACAGTTGTTGCTACTGCCGTTTTCTCCGTTACAGGAGTTGCCGGAACCTCTGCATTAGGAAGTGAGACAGCTATCGCTGAAGCTGTTGTAGTAGTCGCGGGTAATGCCGGAACTTCCGCATTAGGAAGTGAGACAGTTACTGCTACAGCTAATATATTACCTTCAGGTAATGTAGGAACATCAGTATTAGGTAACGAAGTTGTATTAGGTGCTGCAGTTACAGGAGTAACAGCAGACGCTGCATTAACCATGCTCGGGGATGAGTCTGTTATAGCTGAAGCAAACATTTCTGTGACAGGCAATGCAGGAACGTCAGCCTTAGGAACTGTTACTACTGCAAGCAGTAATACTATTCCGGTTACAGGGTTTGCAGGAACTTCAGCCGTAGGAACTGTTACTGTTATAGCTAAAGCTGTAGTAGTGCTTGAAGGTGTTTCTGCTACAGGAATTGTTCCAAGAGTAAACGTTTGGGGTCTTGTACCTAATGCTCAAACACCAAATTGGAAAGAAGTTGCTTAACAATTACATGAAAAGTATGGTATAATCAAAAACGGAGAATAAAAAATGGCAAGTACATACGTAAATGACCTAAGACTTAACGAGATGGCTACTGGGGATGCTAGTGGTACATGGGGAGAAGTCACTAATACAAATTTAGAATTAATAGCGGAAGCATTTAGTTTTGGCACAGAAGCTATAACAACTAATGCTGATACGCACACAACAACAATAGCTGATGGAGCAACTGACCCAGGAAGGTCAATATACCTTAAATACACAGGTACTCTTGATAGTGCTTGTACTATTACTATTGCTCCAAATACAGTAAGTAAACTGTGGTTTATTGAAAACGCTACATCAGGTTCACAAAATATTATTATTTCTCAAGGTAGTGGAGCTAATATAACAATACCTGCTGGAGATACTAAAGCAATTTATTCTGATGGAGCTGGTTCTGGTGCAGCAATAGTAGACGCTTTTGCTAGTCTTAATGTAGTAGATTTAAAAGTTGAAGATGATTTAACAGTTACAGATGACCTTATTGTTAATGGTGATATAGACTTAGAAGGTTCTATAGATGTTAATGGTACAGCTAACCTAGACGTAGTAGATATAGATGGTGCTGTAGATTTTGCATCTACAACAGCTCACGCAGGCAATGCAACTTTTGCAGATAATGCTAAAGTAATTTTAGGAGCAGGTTCAGATTTACAGATTTATCACGATGGTTCTAATAGTTATATTGATGATGTAACAGGTAGTGGAACAGGAGATTTATTTATAAAAGGTTCTGATGCTGTTAGAATTTTAACACCAGCACTTGTCGTAAACAACGCTGCTAATGATGAAAATATGATAACAGCAGTACAAGATGGTGCTGTATCTCTATATCATAATAATAGTGCAAAACTAGCCACAACGAGTGGCGGTGTATCTGTTACTGGTGAAGTTTCAATGACTACCTTAGATATAGGCGGAACAGACGTAACAGCCACAGCAGCAGAATTAAACTTTAGTGACGGAGTAACTTCCAACATACAAACCCAACTTGATACAAAAACCTCAACAGGTAAAGCCATTGCCATGGCTATTGTATTCGGATAA